>MDSZ01124249.1_pt1 | contig 17704 bp, 18 predicted proteins | sample 811201 | NCBI WGS metagenome assembly MDSZ01 (sample SAMN05326647, study PRJNA326480) | marine metagenome | isolation source: seawater | place: Indian Ocean: North | collected 2010
AACCTGGAAAAGGTGGGGCATTTAATCAAGTTGAAATGAAAAATATTGATAATGGTACAAAATTAAATGAAAGATTTAGATCAAGTGAAACTATAGAAAAGGCCTCCGTGGAGGAAGATAAATATACTTATATTTATGACGATCAAAATAATTATTATTTCATGAATTCTAAAACTTTTGATCAAATAGGTATTGAAAAATTAAAAATTGGAGAAAAAGGTAAAATGTTAAAGGAGAATTTAGAGGTAATAATTAGTTTCTACAATGAAAAACCAATATCGTTAAATCTTCCAAATCATATTGATTGTTTAGTTAAGGAAACTGACGCTTCAATAAAAGGACAAACTGCTGCATCGTCTTATAAACCTGCACTTCTTGACAACGGTATTAAGGTACAAGTTCCACCATTTATTAATATTGATGATACAATAACTATAGATACTAGAACACTAGAGTATATTAAAAAAAATTAAAAATGAATTCAATTTCTCCTAACTTAAATATAATGATAAAAGCTTGCGAAAAAGCATCAAAAATTCTGATCAGGGACTTTGGTGAGTTAGAAAACCTCCAAGTATCAAAAAAGGGCCCTAGAGATTTTGTAACAAATTCTGACAAGAAAGTAGAAAAAATTATTATATCTGAGCTTAGTAAATACAAAAAAAAATATTCAATTCTTTCAGAAGAAGCTGGTTTTATTAAAAATGAGGATTTAAATAATTTGTGGGTGATAGACCCTATAGATGGAACAACAAATTTCTTACATGGTATACCTCATTTTTGTATATCGATAGCTTTAAAATCATATGAGGAGATTACTGCTGGTATTATTTTTGACCCAATTAAAAATGAAATCTTTTATGCTGAAAAGAATTGTGGAGCCTACTTTAATAACCACAGGATAAAAGTTTCTAATAAAAATAATTTAAATGAATGTTTATTTGCATCAAATTTTAATAATATTTTTGATTTAGATCTAAACACAAGAGCAACTGGGAGTGCGGCTCTTGATTTAGCTTATGTTGGGTCGGGAAGATTTGATGGTTATTATCAAAATGATTTAAATTTATGGGATATTGCTGCAGGAGTAATTATAGTGAGAGAAGCAGGTGGAAAAGTAAATGATTTCAACTTAAGTGATGATGCAAAAATAAATATAAGGGCTTCAAGTGAAATTATTCACGATAAAATGCTGAAAAAATTAAATAACTTTTAATTGTTTTTAAATTTCCTTTTGTTATAAACCGGTATGAAAAAAAAAATACATCCAAACTACCATACAATTAAAGTTGAAATGACTGATGGAACTCAGTTTGAAACAAGATCTACCTGGGGATCAGAAAATGAAATTTTAAAACTTGAGATAGATCCAAAGTCTCACTCAGCTTGGACAGGTGGAAAGCAGAAATTACTTGATAAAGGTAGAGTAAGTAAATTTAATAAAAAATTTAAAAATTTTAGATCTGAAAAATAATGTCTAAACCTCCCTTGATGCCTATGGCTACCGCTTTGTGGCTTGTTGAAAACACAACATTAACATTCAAACAAATTGCAGATTTTTGCAAAATGCATGAAGTTGAGATACAAGGTATTGCTGATGGTGAAGTTGGTAAAGGAATAGTGGCCTACAATCCTATTATGTCTGGGCAACTTTCGAGAGAAGAAATTGACTTGTCATCAAAAGATGAGAATAGACCATTAAACTTAACCATTACAGAGGTAAATATTGAAAGTGATGAAAAAAAAGTAAAAAAATATGTTCCCTTATCTAAAAGACAGGACAAACCAGACGCAGCCTTATGGCTTTTAAAGCAACATGCTTTATTAAAAGATTCACAAATAGCTAAGCTTGTGGGTATCACAAAAAATTCCGTAACTTCTATTAGAAATAAAAATTATTGGAACTATAATAGTTTAAATGCAAAAGATCCTGTAGCGATGGGTCTATTTACCCAAAAAGATTTAATTTCTGCAATAGAAAAAGCTGAAAGAAGGTTAAAAAAAGAGGCAAAAATAAAAGAAAAACAAATTAAATAATTTAAATTAATAAATAGACAAATATTTTTTAAAATGTTAATTAATCGCGATTTTGGAGGGTGTTATTAAAATAGAAGTAAAAGATAATAATGTTGAGCAAGCTTTAAGAGTTTTAAAGCGTAAACTTCAAAGAGATGGTTTTTTTAAAATTATTAAATTGAAAAACAACTACGAAAAACCATCTGAAAAGAAAAAAAGAATTCTTCAAGAAAATATAAAGAGGGTTAAAAAGTTAAATAAGCTCAAAAATAGGATTTAATCAACGCGGGGTGGAGCAGCCTGGTAGCTCGCAAGGCTCATAACCTTGAGGTCGGCGGTTCAAATCCGTCCCCCGCAACCAAAAATGACCAAAAAAAAATTATTAGTATTAGTTGTAGCTTATAATCATGAAAAATTTATCGAAAAAGTATTAAGAAGAATCAAACAAGATATAACTCAAAATTATGAAATTGAAATTCTAATTAATGACGACTCCTCTACCGATAGAACTTTGGAGGTCACTAAAAACTACATAGAAAAAAACAAAGATAAAAATTTCAAATACACAATATTATCAAATCCAGAAAATCAAGGATATGGTGGTAATCAAAAAATTGGATTCCTTTACGCAATAAAAAATAAATTTGATTATGTTGCACTTTTACACGGAGATGGTCAGTATGCTCCAGAATATTTAGACAGATTAACAAAACCACTTGACCAAGAAGACATTGATGCAGTTTTTGGCTCAAGAATGCTTGATAAAGGTGGAGCATTAAAAGGTGGTATGCCACTATATAAATTTATAGGTAATAAAGTGCTTACTTTTTACCAGAATTTTATGTTTTCAAAATCATTTAGTGAGTTTCACTCCGGATATAGAGTTTACAAAGTAAATTCTTTAAAGAAAATTCCATTTTATTTAAACTCTAATGATCACTCTTTTGATAACGAAATTATTGCACAGTTTTTAATAGCAAACCTGAAAATAAAGGAGATTGCTATTCCTACATATTATGGTGATGAAATTTCATACGTGAACGGGTTTAAATATGCTTATCAAGTTTTCAAAATAAATATGAAAGCAAAATTACAAAAATTGGGTATATTTTACGACAAGAAATTTGATTGCGGTGTTGATGTTAGGGAAAATTATGTTACTAAAACTTCATTTGAAAGTACGCATAGTAAAGCTTTAAATATTATTAAAGAAAATACAAATATATTAGACATCGGCTGCAACAAAGGAGAAATAGGTTCGATGCTAAAGAACAAAAATTGCAATGTTTCTGGAATAGATATATTTGATAAAAATCAAATCAAAGAGTTAGATAATTATATACAGTGCGACTTAGATCAGTCGCTCCCAGAACTTAATTATGAAGAATTAGATTATATTTTAATTTTAGATGTAATCGAACACTTAAAAAATCCAGAGTTGTTTATGAGTAGGTTAAAAAATAAACTTAAGTATAACGAAAAAGTAACCATATTAATTTCAACACCCAACGTTGCTTTTATTGTGATAAGATTAATGTTATTAATTGGTATGTTTAATTATGGTTCAAGAGGCATTCTTGATAGGACCCATATGAGACTTTTTACTTTTTCAAGTTTTAACAATTTTATAGAACAATCGAATTTTAATATTAGAAAAATTTATGGTATTCCAGCACCATTTGAATTAGCTCTTGGCAATAATATAATAAGTAAAATTTTAACTAAAATAAATTTATTTTTAATTAAAATATCTAAGAGTTTATTTTCGTTTCAAATATTTTTTGAAATCTCGCCTAAGGTATCGTTAGATAGGCTTCTTGAAAAAGCTAAATCAAATGCAAGTAACAAATAATCAAAATTTAAAATATAAAAACCCTTTAATAGTTTTTATTTTATTTTATACCACTATTTTAATTGGTTTTTTTTTTAACGAAGATTCTCTTGGTGGTGCAAGAGTAGATTTTATTCATCATTATGAGATTTCCCTAAAATTTAGCAAAAATTTTTTAGAGACTTTCCAAAATTTTGGAAGCTTTGAGGAAGGCATGGACACTCGTAATTCCCCTGTATTCTGGATATTTATCTCTTTTTTAAATAATTTTATCTCAGAGGATATTTTAAGAATTCTAAATTCATTTGTGTCAATTTTAATTGGATTAGTTTTTTTAAAATGTTTAAGGGTAAAATTTGAAAGTATAAAACTTTCAACTCTTATAATTTTAAGCTCTGTCATCTTTTTATCACCTACAATAAGATCACTATCTATATGGCCTTATACATATATATGGGGTTTATTTTTTTTTATTGTATCAATCTATTATTTTTTAATATTTCTTAAAGAAAATGATAATAATAAAAAATTTAATTTATCACTAAAGAGTATCACTTTTGTAGTATTCAGTTCTTACATATATCCTAGTTTTGCAATATTTTTTTTGTATTATTATTTATATTATGTATTCTACTTCAAAATCTCGAAAAGATTATTTTATATTACATTTTATAGTTTAATTTTTTCTTTACCCGCATTGTATTACATTGTTGAAAAAGACGTAATCACATCATTTACTCATGCTCAAGGAATAAGCACAAGCTTGAGTGAATCTTTAAATATTTCTAATAAAATAATTATAATTTCAACTATGATTTTATTTTTTATCCTTCCCATTATCAACTTAAATGAATTGGTAAGAAAGTTAAAAAGTATAAAAATTTTACCACTTACTATTATGTTTATCTTTTTTGTATTAAATATTTATTTTTTTAATTTTCCTTCAATGAAAGTTGGTGGTTTTGGTGGGGGATTTTTTTATAAACTTTCAAATCTAATTTTTGAAAATAATTATTTATTTTTTTTTGCATTTCTAATTTCTATAATTACAATTTATCTAACTACTTTCAGAAATTGGAATAACTATTTTATATATCTTCTGTTAATACTTTTTAACCCGCAATTAACTATATACAATAAATATTATGATCCACTGATATATATAATTTTTTTATTATTGATTAACTTTGATGTAAATAAACATTTTTTCGAAAAAAAATATAATTACCTGCAGTTATACTTTTTATATGTTGCATATTTGATCATGGGACTTTTAAAACCCCTTGTGGGATTTTCCAAATTATTATATTAGCTTAAATCTTAAAATTTGATTTTTTACTGTCTTTTAAAAAGCCTCTTACAGTTTCAATACTTAGTTGATTAAATGATTTCCCAAATTTTTCAATCTTCTCAATTATTTTGGGTGGGACAGTTATAATATGACATCCAATTTTTTTTGACTCAATATAATTGTAAGGTTCTCTAACACTGGCCCAAAGTATTTTAACATTTTTAAAATTTTTAGATAATCTTAAACTTTTTTGAAATTCAGGTATTGGGTCTTTTCCAGTATCGCCTGCTCTACCTGCAAAAATAGAGATAATAACTTTTGATTTCTTATTTATTATTTTTAGAATTTTTCTAACTTGGCTTACATTGTATACTGCTGTTATATTTATTTTTATATTTTTTTTATTTAAAAATTTGATAATTTTACCCATAAAAACACCTTTAGAATTTACGACTGGAATTTTAACATAAACATTTTTTCCCCATTTTGTTATTTTTAAAGATTGGTTTTTCATAGCAGAAAAATCATCACCAAACACCTCAAAGGAAATCGGTTTTTTTTTACATACCTTTAATATTTTTTTTGAGTAATCTTCATAGTTTTTCGCGCCAGCTTTTCTCATGAGACTTGGATTAGTTGTAAAGCCTTTAATTATTTTTTTTTTGTTGAATTTTTTAATAAGCTTTATATCAGCAATATCACAGTAAATTTCGGTTTTCATAATTTTTTTTTAAATTTTCAATAAATTTTAGAATAAATAAAGCTTTTTTTTCATTTTTTTTAAAGTTGATTTTTTTGTAAATAACATTTTTTAGCATTTTTTTTAATATGTCATCTTTGGATATTAAATTAATATTATTTATACAATGTTTTTTTTGATTCATTTGTAGATTGTAATTGAAGTGTAATTCCTTTTTATTTTTAAACAAAATATTTACTTTAAATATTTTTTTATTTTTTATTTTTTTGAAATAAATATTTTTTATTTTATAATTTTGAATATTTTTATAAAGAATAGATAAGTCGTGATACATAAATCTATTTAAAAACTCTTTATTATTTCCAGGAACATTTTTAGATCTAAAAATAGTATTTTTTTTTTTTAATTTAAAAATTTTTTTTTTATGAAAGCTATAAATATCACTTACATATAATTTTAGATTATTTTTTTTTGCAATCTTAAAAAGTTCTTTTGAACTTTTGTGGGTTGTTGTTAAAGGTTTTTCGCAGAAAACATTAGTTTTCAATTTTAGACATTTTTTTACTATTTTAAAATGCGTAATATTTGGTGTTGCTATGAAAACCCATTTAACTTGATGGTTTTTAATCAAATTATCAAACTTTGTTTTTTTACCAATTACGAATTTTAGATTAGATATATTCGACAACTTTTTTTTTATTAAAGAGCCCCACTTTCCTCTACCTATTAATCCAACGTCTAAAGCTTTCATTTTATAAATTTAAAGTTTTTTGCTAAATATACACAATTGTTCCATTTGCCAGAAAATATACTAATTATTTTTTGATTGTTAAAAAAAATACTTGATGTTCTCTCATCTGTTTTTTCTACATTTTTTTTTAATGCTCTAACTACAAACATCGATCCTATATATTTTGCTTTCATTAAAAAAGGGAGAAACTCTGAGGATCTCTTAACAAACTCATTAAATCTTGAAATTTTAATATTTTTTATAATACCTTTATTCAAGTATTTTTTTTTACTTGATTTAAAATTTGGAAATTTAGATATTAGTGTTTCGATTTTTGAAAGTTTTACATCACTCAATAAGTGATAATTTGTCCCTAAATATGGATCTACACAAACAAAGTTTCCATCTATAACAACAAAACTTTGTTTCTTATATTTATTTGGTAATTTAATAACAATTTTTTCAACTAACTCATATTTAAATTGTTTAATATTTTTTATTCCAAGGCTACTTAATACTTTATTGTTATTAGAGTAAGTTGATATAATAACTTTATCATATTTGACTAAATAATTTTTTTTAAATTCTTTATTTAATAATAACTTAATATTTTTATTTTTTAATCTCTTTTTTAAAATAAGTTTTGTTTTAAAAAAATTAATTATTTTCTCCTTAACTAGAACTGTGCCCTGAATTGTTGGAACACGATGAAAGATTTTTTTAATTCTAAAAGGTAAGTTATTTTTTCTTAAAAATTCTAAATATTTTTTAAAATTTATTTTTCCACCTTTTGCAACTGGATAATAGTTTATTGTGTTTTGGAAAACAGAATCACCAAAAAAAGATATAAAATCTTTTTTGGATTTTTTTATTTCATTGACTGTTTTTTGAGATCTTGGATAGTGATATCCTGAGTGAAATCTAAATTGATTTGCAGATGAGGCGCCATTAAAGATATTTTTTTCTTTTTCGTATAAATCTACTTTGTGTTTTTTTGATAAATAAATCGCCAATGTAGAACCAAAAAAGCCCGACCCTATGATAGCAATTTTCATTTATATTTCTTTCAATATATTAATAAAAGTATCACTGATGTCTTTTTTAAAATTAATTTTGACATAATTATAAGTTAAGTTTACTTTTTTTTTGGTAAAAATATCATTTATTTTTACATTTTTTAGTAAATTATATAATTTGTTGTAATCTCCAACCTTATATAATAATCCACCTTTACCTCTTTGCAATATTTCACTTGGACCAACTTTACAATTGGATGATATAATTAATTTTTTTAAGCATGCAATTTCAAGTAATATATTTGGATTGCCCTCAAATTTTGAGCTTAAGACTTTTATATCTGACAAAGAAATATATTTATAAGGATTCGTTTGAAAATTTATAATTTTTACATTATCTTTTAAATTATTTTTAGAGATAAAATTTTTAATTTTTGCATAGTCAGTACCATTTCCAACCATTAATAATCTAGCTTTTCTTATTTTAATAAGTTTTTGAAAAGCTTTTAGTAAAGTAATTAAATCTTTTTGATCCGTGAGTCTTCCAACATTAATGATTTTTAAATATTTGTATTTTTGAAAAAATTTGAAATTGATTTTTTCTTTCGATTTTTTTTTAATTTTCAATGCATCCAAAGATTGTCGATGAACAATACTTTTAAGATTAAAATATTTTTTGATTTCTTTTTGAAAATCGAAAGATGTTACTAAAATTTTATCAGCTCGAGAATAAACTAATTTAAAAAAAAATTTTTTTATGTAGCTAGAAATATATTTTGAGGGTGCGGTATTGCATCTAATTATAACCTTATTATCTGTTAGAATTCCAGCTAAAATTGATAACACGTTACTTTGAAATGAAATTATTAAATATTTATTTTTTAAACAAAAAGTAATAAGTGTCAAAAAACAAAAAAAATATTTTAGATACCTGTTATTAGTAAATAAAAAATATTTTGGTGTTAATATTTTAATTTTTTTTGAGAATGGATATAGTTTTTTAAGTGTTTGATTATTTTTATTATCTTTAAAAGTAATAAAATAAATATGATAATTTTTTTTTGATAGCGAGTTCACTAACGAAAATAAATTTTTAGTTAGACCACCAATTTCTATTGATGGATAAAAAAATACTAATTTATTGTTTTTTTTCATTCAAATTTACTAGAAATATCTTTCCTAATATATACAAAGTTTGATAAATGGAATATGTTTGTTTCTGGCCTGATTGGATCTACTCTTATTAATTTTTTTCCAAACGGCAATAATTGATAAAGATCGTAGCCCTCTAAAAGTTTAGAAAATTCGTACATAGTTTGTCTCTTAAATAATTGATGCCAATTAAATTCTAATTGTATAAATTTTGGTTTTTTTTTTTCGATTAAATTTTTTGCACCTATAATTACTTCTAATTCAAAACCTTCTGTATCTATTTTTATAAAATCTAATTCTTTTTCGTCAATTAATTTAGGGTTATTCTTAAAAAAAGTATCTAATGTAATTACCTCTGTATTTATTTTAGTACTGTTTTCTTGTTCATAAAAAGTCAATTTATCTGTATGTTTGCTAAAAGAGGCTTTTTCTGATTTATTGTTACTTGTATTTAAATCAAGAAATTCATTTTTATCTCCTACTGCGTAATTAAATACTTTAAGCCTTTCAGGATAGACTTTCTCGATATTTTTTAAATCTTTAAATGCCTCTTTTAATGGTTCAAATGAAATTACATTAGATTTTGTCTCATCGAGTATTAATTGTGTATATTTTCCTGTATTAGCTCCTATATCTAATGTTAAGTTTAATGAACTGCTAATTATTTTTATAAAATTTTTTTCACCCGTTTGGTCAAAATTTCCGTAATTTTTATATCCTTTAGCCCCCAATGCTAGTGATAAAATTATGTTATTCATTTTTTGTGAAATTTTTCTTCCAAAAATAAAATTATAAAAATATGAGATTTTTTTATATATAAAAATATAAAAATTATTTAATTTCATTTAAAGAAATTTTAATAACTTAGTCTATACTTTTGACTATTTCCTCTGTCATTTTTTTTGCATCTGCAAAAAGCATCAAAGTATTATCTCGGTAAAATAAGTCATTATCTATTCCGGCATATCCTGGGGACAAACTTCTCTTTACAAATAGTACAGATTTAGATTTCTCTACGTCTAATATAGGCATGCCATATATCGGGCTTTGTGGATCTGATTTTGCAACTGGATTAGTAACATCGTTCGCTCCGATAACATACGCTACATCGCAATTTGCAAAATCATTATTTATTTCTTCTAATTCGAATACTTCATCATATGGTACGTTTGCCTCAGCAAGTAAAACATTCATGTGTCCCGGCATTCTTCCTGCAACAGGATGAATTGCGTAAGTTACTTTCACTCCATTTTTTTTTAATGCATCAACCATTTCTCTTAACGCATGTTGCGCTTGAGCTACTGCCATTCCATATCCTGGTACAATTATTACTGATGAAGCATTTTTCATTAAAAAGGCTGCATCTTCTGCATTTCCACTTTTGACTGGTTTTTGCTCTTTTGATGAAGCTTTCGTACTTTCTTCATTCGCACCCCATCCACCAAGTATGACGTTAAAAAATGATCTATTCATTCCTTTGCACATAATATAAGAGAGAATTGCTCCAGATGAACCAACAAGTGCTCCTGTTATAATTAATGCTGTGTTTTCTAAAGTAAACCCAATCCCCGCAGCTGCCCATCCAGAGTATGAATTTAACATAGAAATTACTACTGGCATATCTGCTCCTCCAATTGGTATGATAAGCAAAACACCTACTAAAAATGAAATAACAATAATAGTCCAAAATAAATTTGCTTCTTGAGTTTTGCATAAGTAAAATACAAGAAAAACTAGTCCAATTCCTAAAGCTAAATTTAAATAATGTTGTCCAAAAAAAGTTATTGGAGATCCAGACATAATCCCTCTTAATTTTAAAAAAGCTATAATTGAACCAGTAAATGTTATTGCACCGATAGCAGCTCCTAAAGACATCTCAATTAAACTTGCGATTTTTATATTGCCCTGAAAACCAAGTTTAAAAACCTCTGGGTTAATAAAAGCAGATATTGCTACAAAAACTGCAGCTAGCCCAACAAGACTGTGAAATCCAGCAACTAATTCTGGCATGGCAGTCATTGGTATTTTAAAAGCAATGAATGCACCAATGGATCCACCTATAAGCATAAAAACCAAAAGATAAACAAAACCCAACGAAAAATTTCCTATTGAAAGTATTGTTACTCCGATTGCAATGGCCATACCAATTATACCAAATAAATTCCCCTGTCTTGAGGTTTCTGGTGAGGATAAACCCCTAAGCGCCAATATAAATAAAACACCTGATACTAAGTAGAATAGAGCAAGGATATTCTGTGACATGTTTATTTATCTTTCTTCTTTTTTTTATACATTGCTAGCATCCTTTGGGTTACCAAAAAACCGCCAAAAATATTGACTGCTGCGAGCACAATCGCCAAATATCCAAATATATTTGCTACGTTAAAAATTTCTGAACTACCACCTGCTAAAGCTGCAATTATAGCTCCGACAATTATTACCGAAGAAATTGCATTAGTCACCGACATTAGCGGTGTATGTAATGAAGGAGTAACACTCCATACAACATAATAACCTACAAAAATCGAAAGAATAAATATACTTAATCTGAATATAAAAGGATCTATTTCCATATTATTTTACCAACGTTTTACTAATAATGTCATCTTCCATATTAATATTAATTTTTTTATTTTCTTTATCATAAAGATTTATAACAAAATTAAATAAATTTTTTGCATATAAATTTGATGCGGAACTTGGCAATTTGTTTAAAATTGTGCTCTCACCCACTATTAAAACTCCTTTTTTTTCTATAACTTTATTCGGTTCAGTATATGCTGCATTACCCCCCTGTGATGCAGCTAAATCGTATACAATTGATCCTGGTTGCATATTTTCTATCATATTTTCATTAATAATTTTTGGAGCCTTTTTTCCAGGGATTAGGGCAGTGCAAATCACAACATCTATTTTTTTTAGTGTATCAGAAAGTAAATCTTCTTGTCTTTTTTTAAAATCTTCCGACGCTTCTTTTGCATATCCACCCTCTGTTTCTAAGTTTTCTGCACCTTCTACTACTAAAAATTTTCCACCTAAACTCTCTACTTGTTCTTTTGATGCTAATCTTACATCAGTTGCAAATACTATAGCGCCCATTCTTTTTGCTGTAGCAATAGCTTGAAGTCCAGCAACTCCAGCTCCAACAACTAATACTCTTGCTGCGGAAATTGTGCCTGCTGCAGTCATCATCATTGGTATCGCTTTTTTAAATAATGCAAACGAGTCTATTACGGCTTTATAACCTGCGAGGTTTGCTTGCGAAGACAGTATGTCCATTGATTGTGCCCTGGTTATTCTTGGCAACAGTTCTAGCGAAAAAACCGATATTTTTTTTTTTGAGATGTTTGCTATTCTATCTTTGTTAAATGTAGAATTAAAACTTCCTATTAAAATCTTATTTTCTTTTAAGTTCTCAGTGCTTTGTTCGTCTGGAAGATTTACTTGCAAAAGTATATCTGAATTATTTAATACATTTGATTTTGTATCTATCTTACAACCTTCTTTCTCGAAATCTGAGTCCGATATACCTAAATGAGATGCCGTTCCTTTTTCTAAAAGAACTTGAAAACCACTTGATATATATTTTTTTGCAATTTCAGGAGTTATTGAAATTCTTTTTTCTTCATCTTGATTTTCTTTAATAGTACCTATGATCATCTTATTTTTGTCTTGCTTTAAACTTAGGGTTTTTTTTATTAATTATGTATACACGTCCTCTCCTTCTAACAAGTTTAGAATTTAAGTCTCTTTTTTTTAACGATTTAAGTGAACTTGCAATTTTCATAATAAATTTTTTAGCCTGGCAATGACCTACTCTTCCATGCCTTAAGACAAAGTACCATCGGCGCTGAAGGGCTTGACTTCCGAGTTCGGAATGGGATCGGGTATTACACCTTCGCGAAAATTACCAGGCATGGAACTTATATATAAAAAATTGATATTGTAAATAGCGTTTTAATTAATCTTATTTCTTATTAAATTTTTGATGTAGTCTTTGAGCATTATTTTACCATAAATTTTGAATACTTTTTTAGATAAGTTCATTTTAGTTAATGCCGAGGCATATCGCTCACCTTTCCTAGCTGGTAAAATTTTAATTCTGTGCTTAAACATTTTTGCCACATCTATAATTTTATAACTTTTTTTGTTAGTTATTGAATAATGTCTACATTTATTCTTTTTCCAGGCAACGTAACAGGCCATTACAGTATCCTCAACATGTGTGAATCTTCTTGATTGAGTACCTGGTTTGACAACTGGCAATGGAAGTCTTTTTTTATATTTATTTTCAAAAATTCCAATCACGGTCGCCATTTTTCCTTCTCTAATTTGTCCAGGCCCATAAACATTATAAAAATATATTATTTCGAATTTCATTTTGAACCACTTATTTAAATTATTTAATAATTCTAAATTTTTAGCTTTTGAAAATGCATACGGTGACAGGTCTTTATCTTTACCTTGATTACCCAAACTTGCAGAAGTAGCTGAGTAAATTAATTTAATTTTGTTTCTTAAACAAAAATTAAAAACTTCATTTGATCCTATTGAGTTAGATTCTATACACTCATTAAAATTTCCAAAACTTTGATATATTCTTGCAAATTCTCCAAAATGAAATATTGAATTAATACTTTTTTTGTATTTTTTTAACACTACTGAAATTCTCTTTGTGTCTGAGTATAAGTATATAACTTTTTTATTTAATACATGATTTTTTTTACTTCCAGATGAGTAATTATCAATGCTAATGATTTTATAATTTGTTTTTTTTAATAATAATTTAATTAAGTTTGAACCTATAAATCCAGCACCACCTGTCACAATTATAATATTTTTTTTCATTGTGTCTCTTTTAGATAGTTTTTATAAGTTTCAAGTATTGTTTCTTTAAATCGAGATTTTGCAGTCCATCCATAACTCTTAGCTATTTTAATATTTAATACTTTTCTTGGGGTACCATTTGGTTTTGTCTTGTCGTAAACAATTTTAATTTTTTTGTTTGGTATTAAAATTTTAAGAATTTTATTTACATATTGATTTATTGAAAATTCTTTTCCTGTGCCTATATTTATTAGGTCATGCTTAGTTTTTTTATTCATAAAATATACACACGCATCGGCAATATCGTCTACAAATATAATCTCTCTTTTTGCTCTTCCATTTCCCCATATGACAAATTTTTTAGAATTACTATTTTTTATCATATGAGTTTTTTTTATAACTGAGGGTAAAAAATGTGAATTTAAAGAATGATAATTATCATTTTTTCCATAAGTATTAGTAGGCATTAATGACAAATATCTTGTGCCATATTGTTTGTTATAACTCTGGCACATTTTAATTCCTGCGATCTTGGCAGTTGCATAAGCATCATTAGTTTTTTCAAGATACCCTGATAACAAATAATCTTCCTTTATCGGTTGTTTGCAATTTCTTGGATATACACAACTTGATCCTAAAAAAATTAAATTTTTAATATTACACTTAAATGCAGAATGAATTAGGTTTGTTTGCATGGTAATATTTTGGTATATAAATTCTGCTTTAAATTTATTGTTAGAGTATATTCCACCTACTTTTGCAGCTGCTAAAAATATAAATTTTGGCTTATTTTTTTTTAAAAATTGGAAAACCTTTTTTTGATCTAATAAATCTAATTTTTTTCTATCGGCTACAAGTATGTTTTTATATCCCTTAGACTTTAACTTCCTAACTATAGCACTGCCAACAAGTCCCTTGTGACCTGTTACAAATATTTTAGATTTATATGATATCATCAAGAAAATTTTTTAACTTCAAAATTAACCATCTCTTTAACGAGCTGATTAATTGAAACTTTGGGTTTCCATTTTAACTCTTTCTTCGCTTTATTTGAATTTCCAAGAAGAGTATCAACTTCAAGAGGTCTAATATAGGTTTTATCACATTCAATTATGCATTTTCCTTTATCATTATAGCATTTTGACTTAATACCTTTGCCTTTCCAAAAATATTTTATATTTAACTCTCTTAAAACAAGGTTAACAAATTGTTTTACAGAATATTGTTTTCCAGTCGAAATCACATAGTCTTTTGGTTTTTTTTGCTGCATCATCTTCCACATTGCCTCAACATAATCTTTAGCATGTCCCCAGTCTCTCTTTGCGTTTATATTCCCTAAGAAAAGTTTTTTCTGTTTTTTTAATTTAATTCTAACTAAAGCTGAAACTATTTTTTTTGTAACAAATGTTTCTCCTCGCTTGGGACTTTCATGATTAAATAGAATTCCGTTACATGCAAATATATTATAAGTTTCTCTATAGTTGATAGTAATCCAATGAGCGTACAATTTTGCAACCCCATAAGGACTTCTTGGATAAAATGGAGTTGACTCTTTTTGTGGAATTTCTCTTACTTTTCCAAACATTTCAGATGTCCCCGCTTGATAAAATTTTGTTTTTTTTTCAAATTTATGAAATTTAATTGCCTCAAGAATTCTTAATGCACCTAGCGCATCTGCGTTTGCTGTATACTCTGGGACCTCGAAAGATACAGCAACATGTGATTGAGCAGCTAAGTTGTATATTTCATCTGGTCGTATTAAATGAATTAAGTTAGATACTGAAAGAGAGTCTGTGACATCGCCATAGTGTAAAATAAATTTTCTTTTAGTCTCATGTGGGTCTTGGTAGATATGATCAATTCTTCCAGTATTAAAAGATGAAGATCTTCTTTTTACACCATGCACAATATAATTTTTTTTTAACAAATAATCAGCAAGATATGAGCCATCTTGACCAGTAATACCAAATATTAATGCGATTTTTTTTGCCATGAAGTTGCAATATAATTTTTTGTTTTTTAATAATTTATGATATTTAAGACAATTCTGTCATAATTAAAACCTTTTTTTTAATTTAAATGAAAATATAACCAATATGTTAGTAAATAATAATTTTATTTGTTTTTGTAAATATATTCGAAAGTTTTCCTAAAAGGCATTTTTTTTTTAAATACTGATTTAAAATTATAATTTTTGAGTAAATTATTTATATCGGTAAAGGTATAATTTTTTTGAATCATGTTATCATAATGGTGTTCAAATAAAATATATTTTACATCAACAATCTTATTGCCTAAACCTTTTAGTATTTCATATTCATAACCTTCTGTATCTATTTTAATTAAATCTATTGAATTAATTTTTTTTTCAGAAATATAATTTTTTAGAGTTTCAACTTTTAAATTAAATTCTTCGTAATTTTTGTCTTTCGAATTAAATAGGTTCAAAAACTTCATTTTTTTTTTATAGTAAGTTGAATTTTCGTTTAATTTCTTTATTGTTGAAGATGAGCTTTCATTTAATTGTTTAAAAGATACAATTCCTTCTTTTGATCCTAATGCTATATTTTCAAGTATAATATCTGTATATTTAAACTTATGTTTTAAAAAATTCTCACGCTCTTTTAATTTAATGAAATTTATAGGACTTGCTTCAAATGAATATAGCTTTTTAATTTTGAAATATTTATTAAATAAAATTATTGTCTCCCCTTTATGTGCACCAATATCGAAAAAAACATTAAATTCTTGAATATTTTCTGTTTTTAAAAAATTAATTATTTTCTTATTATGAAATTTATCAAATAAACCAAGAAAAAATATTACTAGGTTTTTAATCATTTGCTATTTATATATATTTTGAATTTATTAATTTTTAATTTCTCTGGCTTGCATTTTTGGTTTTTCTCTTTGCATTTTAAGTAATCTTTATATATTTTGTCAGTAATCTCTTTAATTCTAAAATCATTTTTTGTTACTTCGTAAAAAGTTGTGTTAATCGGTTTATATTTGTACTGATCAATTTCTTTATTCAGTCTATTTATATTTCTTCCATAAAATATCATTAGAGTAATAATAAGAAGAATTGTTGTATTTCTCATATATTTTTCTTTGTTAATTTTAAAAGAATTTAAATATAAACAAGATGGTAAAAATACAATTAAAGCCAAAATGCAAAAGCCACCATATCTTAATGATGGGTGATTATAAAACCATTCAAAAAACAATACTAAAATTAATATATAAAGAAGAACAATAGAAAAATTTATTTTAAGTGTATTTTTTTTTTTATTATAAAAAGCATAAATTATAATTATATTTAATAAAATTAATCCTAAAATGAAATCAGAAACTTTATTAAAAAAGTAATTATCAATCCAGTTACCTAGCCAATTAAATTTTTGAATATAAATATCTAAATTTTCAATTCTATAAGTGGGACTTGCTCCAGCTTTTGACCATGCTTCATACCAATTATTCATTCGGATTGCTTCCTTAGATGTCAAAGACCATTCTAAGTTATCTAAGCAAGTGAAGCTTACAGGATATAATAGACAACCTGTGTTCATAAAATAAGTATTCATAATTAATAAAGTAAATATAAATAAAAGAATAAAATATTTATTAATAAAAATTAATTTTATAACTTCTTGAAAGCTTTTAATTTTTAATATGTTAACTATTATTGGAATGATTAATATAGCATACAAAATAAAAAATGCTTTTAAAGAAAGTATTAAACCAAGTAAAATATAAATAAAAAAAATATCAATTTGGTTGAGATTTTTTTTATCAAAGCTTTCAAGTATTGTTATGACAAAAATTAAAACTAAGATTTGTGCAGACCTATCGGTGCCATGCTCTGCTATTCTATAAAAAAAAATATTTATAAATATTAATGAAAATAATGATAAATAATTTATATAATTAATTTTATAATTATTAATCTTTTTAAGCTTAAAACTAATAAAGTAAGGACTAATTTTTTTCAATAAGAGGATATTGGCGAAACCTAAAAATAAAACAGCCGAAAAGTTAAAACTATAATATTTAATAAAAGGTAAATAAAATAATGAATTTAAATAAAATATGGAAGAGGGTGTTCTAAAACCATAATTAAATTTACCAATACCATAAGCCG
>MDSZ01087377.1_pt1 | contig 17701 bp, 23 predicted proteins | sample 811201 | NCBI WGS metagenome assembly MDSZ01 (sample SAMN05326647, study PRJNA326480) | marine metagenome | isolation source: seawater | place: Indian Ocean: North | collected 2010
AACTCATTTTTTACACTCCACATTTAAACTCATCAAAGTTCCCTTCTCTTTATCCATATGAGGTAAATATGCCTGTGAATGGTCATCAAATTGTGAGTGCTCTGTTTCTCTCCAATTATAATAATCCACTTCTCTCATACCTACACTCTCTAAAACAGTTTTCAAACTATCGAAATCATATGTAGTTCTATGATAAATTGTTTTGTCTCCCATTGGCATCTTTCCATATAGTAACCCAACAAAACTATCTAAACCATGCGATTTATAATCCTTAATATATAAGGATGCCATTTTTGAAAAATTAGGAACAGCCAATCTCATAACTCCACCTGGTTTTAAAACCTCTTTCCATCTTTTCAATAAAGGAACAACTTCTTCCCTATCAAAATATTCAATAAAATGAGAAGCATAAATTAAATCCACAGAATTATTTTTATATTCGGTAACAAAAATATCATTGGAATCAATATGTTCGTAACTACCACCATCTATGTGAATCCAACCTTTTCCAAAATCTCTCCACCCACAACCCATATTAATCTTCATCTATAAATACCTTATCATTTTCCTGCCCTTTATAAGGTCCTGTTTTATATTCATAAACTATAGTATCATCTTCTAAAATTTCATAAGTGTGACCACCTTGAAAAGTCACTGAAATATCACCAAAATTTAAAATTTGTTGACTTATTATCGTATTATCAAAATCATACATGGTTACTTTGACACTTCCCTTTATTACTATCCAAGATTCTTGAGCTATTACTTCTTTTTCGCCAGCCTTCCATATATGACTATGTGGTCTAAATTTTCTTTTATTTAATCTCATAGACGAAACCTGTATAAATTCATCATCTGGTGCTATATCGACTCTACCCTCAGGTATACTTGAAAATCTATTTATAACACCTAATAAAGTAGATGGTTTTTCTTTTGAATATATTTTTTCCATTTCTCTAATCCTAATTTAATAACTTTTTTATAAAATCTGTATCTGAAAGATTAGGACCAACCGTCATCCTTAACCAATTTGTTCTATCATCAAATGGTATTTTTGCTCCAGCTTTGTATGTAACATCGGAATAACCATCAAGTATTTTACACAACGTCTTATTATCGTCTTTACTATTAACATGAATCCAATTACAATGACCACCTATTACATCATACCCAGCTTTTCGAAAATCATTTATCAACATTCTTTTCTCAAAATTTGTTTCTTTTATATATTCCTCAATTATACGATAATTATCCAATATGAAGCAAGCAAATTTAGCAGCAGGTCCTGTTATTTCATGCATTATTCTAAATTTACTAATAATGTTTATCATATTTTTATTAGAAACCATATACCCAACTCGTATTCCAGCAGCACCTTTTGCCTTACTAAATGTTCTACAACAAACTACATTAGCAAATTTAAAGCCCACAGAAAGACAGCTCTCATTATCCCTCTCTACAAATTCTTGATAAGCTTCATCCATTAAAACTGGTATTCCCATTTTTTGTGTTTTAATAAAAAGTTCTGTAAGTTTCTTGTTAGAAACCCAATCTCCTATTGGATTATTTGGATTTGCTATTATCACTAATGATGTATTTTCATTTAACATATCCATTAACTTGTCCATAGACCATGTTAGATTTTTATCATAAGGGACTTGTCTAAATTCAGAATCATATAATTTAGAATAAACATCATACATAGGAAAACAAGGTGAGGTAGAAATTACATTACTACCCCTCGTAACAAAAACATCAAACATGGTTCTAATTGCTAAGTCACTACCAGGAACTAAAAATATATTACTAGTATCTGAAAAATTATGATGTTTAGCTAATTTTTCTTTAACCTTTTTAACATAAGGATATGTAATGAAATCACTTTGATTAATACTACTTATAAATTCATCCCAAAAATCTTTAGGAAAATTTATCAACCTTTCACTCTGGTCTAATCTCCATTTATAGTTTGACTTATCCTTATCAACCTCTACTCTATGTACATTATCAAGATATTTTTTGTACTTAATCATTAATTATTCACCTCTAAGTGAGATAATATTGGAACTAACTCTTTATAAGAACAATTTTTACAATGTTCAGTAGGATTCTTTGTTTTACAACCATTCTTAATAGCTTGATAACCAGGACTTTTATGTATCTCATCAATATGTTCTTCAAATAAATTACCTAATGGTGTAGCACCTGTGTTCATACAACATACTTTTACGTTACCCTCTACAGTTACATAAAGTCCCTTATCCACCCAAAAACAATCGTCAAAATCCCAAACTGATTTACCCATAATCTTGTCTTTATAGTTGTCTTTTAGATATTGTAATTGTTTTTCTGAATAACCAGACGTAGCTATATCATCAGACATTGATATGTTTTCATCCCATATTTGTGCAATGTTCAATCTAATACCATCAAGTTTATACTCATTAACGAAGCCTTCTACTTTAGGTATGTCATCAACGTTATAGGCATTGACTACATAATTTATAGGTACTTCACAGCCATGTCTTTCAATTGTTTTGAAATCTTCTAAAAATTTCATTAATACTTTCCATCTTGCTGGGGCTCTATCTCTTTCATAATGTTCACCCCAACCATCAATACTCAAATATAACATGTCAATGTATTTTAAAGCCTCTTGAAATTTCTTTCTAAATCTACCACCCTCTGTAATTTTATATTGACAATTTGTAGCTACAATGACTTTAGCATTAGGAAATGTTTGTTTGAACATTCTACAAATTTCATCGAACTGAGGATGTAACATCGGTTCACCCATACCCATTAATTTAGTTTCGGTAATGGGATGATGACTTATACCATCTAATAACTTTTGCCAGTTATCCAAAGACATGTGTTTTAACGGACCTATGACATCCATTCTATTGCAAAAACTACAATCTAAATTACAATAATTTGTTGTTTCTAAATAAGCATAAGTTATATTATTCATAATTGTATCCAAATATTAATATGTCATTCTTAAAATTACTTTCTATAATATCAACACTATTACTATTATACATTTCGTGATAGCTATTAATATCAAAAAATCGACCATTGTGAGTTCTGACACCACTTCTCATTATTGGAATCTCAGGTAACTGAGACGCTATTCCTAGCTTTTTTGATAATGCACCAAAGCCCTCTTTTAATAGAGAAAATTCTATGACAAAATCAACTCCTATTTTACCATTATCATCTTTGATATGATAATAACATTCATCTATATCTCTCAAACCATCATGTTGTCTGCTAAAAGCCTCTCCTTTATGTGAATATCTGTTATCAATTCTCATTTCATGCTCAGGCGTACATTTATCAACAAAGGCCATTTGCACCCAATCGTTAAACTCTGCATCTACATATGCATTTGAGTTCGGATTACAGACATTTTTACGATAATAACTAACCATTCTATCCCACGGATTTCTAGAAATACTGAATGTGTAATAATCTTCAATATCAATGACTAATGATAACTCTTTTAAAGTCCAATGCTGGGAATGTGGATATGTTATATCTCGATGTGTGAATCCATTATCAAGTGGATATTTAATCCCATATCGCTCAAGAGCTTTATTTACACTATTGCCGCCAGTCTTTGTAGCATGAACAAATACAAATTTAATTTCACTGCCTGTATTTGAAATCATTGAACTATCTTTGTTTTAAAGTTCACATTATCTACATCTAAATTTTCATTATTATTAGGATCGTACTTAAATCTATTTATTACATTTGGATTCTGACGAACATACTTATCTTCAAACCTCTCAAAGTTATTCAAATCAAACTCATCATCTATCATTTGAGGATTTTTATATAATGCCCTAACTGCCTCAGTATCGGTTTCTCCAAAGAAACAAAAATCTAAATTTTCATATAAATTTTCTCTTTTGAATTGTTCAACTACCTCTGAATGTGGACTGTTTATCTTAGTGCCTGTAGAAACATAGTAATTATATACATTTGCATATACGTCTATGTTCTCCGGCTTTGAGAATATAAACGAATCGTAAACTCTATCATTTACTAAGCTATGATTTCTTCTTTTTTCTATTGTATTTAACTCAACCACAACAGTTGTATCTATACCATTATTTAAGTTATCTTGTTGTCTGACTCCATCAATTCTACCAATAGGATTACCATGTCTCATCCAAATATAATCCATATCAAAATCGGAAAAGTTTAGTGGCACTAAAAAAACATGATCATATCTAAAAAACATAACTGCATCATACTTAATACTCATTTCTTTTTCATAGCTTTTTCTAAGATTATTACAAATAGCAGTTGAATACCACCTAGATGCAATACAATTGTCTCGTATGGTTTCTTGATTAAAATCTATCTGTTTTTCAAACAAATACTTCTTAGGTTTATATGTATCCACCAATCCCATTTCGTGTTTTACAGACCAACTATGAAGAAACACATCAACCTCATCATTGATATCAAATATATTTTTTTTATTCCAATAATGAGCTATTCTATAATCTATATCTTTACCTAAACCCATTCCAAAATTTGATGAACCAACTATACCTACTAAACAATAAGCAACTCTCATAAAATTTCTACTCCTATAAAATCACTACAAATTCCAGCTATCTCATCTTCAATTACTATCTCTGGTAAAACAGCAATAGATTTAGGCGTGAGTTGTTTGTTTGGATATGTCCATAAATATCCTTTTGAAGTTATTGTAACATCATCTTCTTGATGCCAAAAGCAATGTATTTTATTATTCTGTAACATTTTATAAAGAGCATTTATGTTTTTTGCATGACACCAAAATTTTTGATTTTCCAAATAATTTTCTTCAATAGGATATTGTGGACTGTCATGTCCCAACCAAAACTCTTCATCAACCCACCAAACATCGATTTCCACATCAAAGTTTTGAGATAACGCTTCCGCTATATGTTTAGGATGATTTTCAAAGCTGGACTTTCCATCTAAGTTGCCTCTATGAGATATTGATATCAATTTCCCAAATCCTTTAAAAATCTTTCTAAGTCACCTGAGTTTCTAACGAGGTTTACAGCATCGCATGTCGGATATGGATTTGATGTACCATAATCATTTATTATAGTTCTATTAGCGTGAAATAAATCAAAGATGATATTATCATATTTGACACCTTCTCTTTCTAATTGTTTAATGGTAATATCTTTAGCATCCGATGTTCTGGCAGTAGTTAAAATAATATAAACTTTACCTGTATCATGTAGTTTATTTAAAAAATCAATATTTTCTTTTATACCTTCAGTTTCTCCCCAATAAGGTGGTGTATATTTACCAGAGCTTTTAACCAAAGTACCATCAATATCTACAAATAATGTTTTAAATTGTCTAACATATTTGAACCAATCTTCTTTAGTTCCCCAATCTACATAATCTGAAGCTTCTACAGCTTTAAATACAAAACCATCCGAAATCATTTGCTTTATTATATAGGAAATATAAAGATTGTCGTCATCAGATAATTGTTCATAGTAATTACAATAGTCATTGACATCATTGAATGAATAGCAACCGCAACCAAATGTAGAAGAGAATACATGCTTTTCTACTATTTCATTAATATTTTTATCATCATCAAATTTAACATAGGATTTATTTGATGGATTAATTGAAGTGGTATTATTCAAATCAAAGTAAGTCATAAAGTTATGAGCAGTATCTTTAAAATACTGACTGGCAACATCAAACTTAAAATAATTATCCACTTCTTTTATTAATATAGAGCCCGTTACATTTGCTTTTTTGATAACCTCATAAACTGTATGAGGTTGGTTTTTAGTTTTTTCTGAAAGCAATACAATCTCTGACTTATCCTCTATGCCCAATTCCTTCAAACATAATTTTATGCCATCTAAACAATCATACTTTTCTATATGCTCTTTTAAAAATCCAAAATACACTTTATCTATAACACTGAAATCTACTGAACTTAATGCTTCAACAATCATCCACCTACCTTTAGGGTGTGTTAACATCCACTTTGGCTTTAAACCTTCAAATCTACTAGATAAACCAGCAGCTGTAACTATAATATTTTTCATTTTATTCTCCATTAAAAACTACTCCATATAATTGTAATAATTCAACACCATACTCTATGCAAGTGTCGTAGACTCTTTTTTTCAAATTGACAAACAAATCGACATCATTCCCAATATCAGTATACAAGTCCTCACTGTCTAACATAATGTGAAATATTTTACCTGTCTTGAACAACTCTCCTAAGTTTTGAACTCCTCTTAGTGTTTCTATCTTAGGAACAAAACTTACATGCTCTGGTAACATATCACATATTAGATTTACCTCGGCAACTTCCTCTATGTTTGATGTGGCAAAATATTTTATATTTTCATACTTTTGTGTAAATGTTATGGCATCTGTTAGGGATAAAGATGGGACAGGTGGCTTAGTTCTTCCTTTCGGATAGTCCAAAAAAACATCGTAGTCTCTGTTTACGAATGTCTTTAGTTCCTTCAAATCCTTTACATGTGCCATATTAATTCTTACGACAACATCTTCTACATTTTGAAATTGAGGTAAGGTTAGTAAGTGATTAGATATCAGTATCATATTATTCTCTCCAAATATTTAGTTAAAAGTGATAAGACTACAGCAACGATTACATCAGCAATAGGCGGAACAGATGGGTATCCAAAATTCCAAACAACAACTAAAAGTAACCAAATAGAAAATATTTTATAATTCATTTCTTATCTTTGTTGCCGATATCTCTCTTATTTTTTCAGGTGGTACTAACTCATTTAAATCATAACCAACATCTCTACCATAGTTAACCGACTCTATAGGTGGTATCACTATTACTTTAATTTCACCTACGTTTACTTCATTAATAAACCTTTGAATGATTGACTTACGAACTGAATCGGTTGGAAATGGATTGTTGTCAGGCTCTTCATTGTGAATATCCATAATGGCAATACAAACTTTTTTACCCCCATCCAACATTTGCCTGACACACCATTCGTGACCATCGTGAAAAGGTTGAAATCTTCCTATATATAATGAATATCTCATGTAACTATATATAAATATATATTAATATCGCAAAAGTTTATTTTATTTTTATTAAACATTTTCCCAATATGTATCCGTATCTTTTTTGTCTAGTAACTCATTTTGCCAAAATAACGTTATGATTTCTTCATTATTATTTGGTGTAATATTATGTGTGTAAAAAAGTGGCATATCAATATACTGAGTTTTATCACCAGAGACTTTATATTTTATAACATCATTAGAACCTAACTTTCGTAAACTAATTACAGCCTCACCTTTCAATACACAAAACCTCTCTAATTTTCTCATATGGAAATGCTGACCTCTTACATAGCCAGGTTTTGTGGTTGAAAAAAAAGATTGACCACCATCATTTGTTTTTATTGTCTCAGACAAATAACCTCTATCATCTATGTGACTCTCCATAGTAATTAGTCTATTTTCCATGTAAGACCTAAATGTATTGAATAAATTTAAATCAAAATCGGTTTTCAAAACCGGTATAACATTATTATTAATATATTCATCTTTAAAACCTAACAATTTTGAGTAAACATAATTTACCGAGCAAACTTCATCATGCTTTATCTCATAATTTTGTTTATCATCTTTTTTTCTTATTATATCAACTATCTGTTTACATAAGTTTTGAACATATATTAATCGAACTTCGTTACTGTTAGCCTTCACCACTTCATCATTTATCATCTTATGACAAAAAGTAGCTATAAAAGAATTATAATTTGGTTTACAAAATGGGCCAAAAACGTTTGGTATTTTCATTGATTGAAATTTTGAATTATTTCGTTTTGCCCAATCTAAAAATAATATCTTGTTCTCTCTTCTATAAACACCAAATAAACTCTCATCATCCTCGTGTAACGATGAAGCATATAGCAATCTCTTACCATCAAATCCCTCTAATGATTTGATTAGATTTACGGCAGACTCTTTATTATTCAAATAAACCTGTTGTTCATCACCTCTATTTTTTTCTGCTAGATGCACTATTACATCACACTCATCAATTTCATTCAAATCCCTACTCAACTTAATAACCTTTAGATTGTCACATAAATACTTTATATGTAACCATAAGTGATATCCTATAAAACCATTAGAACCTGTTATTCCTATCTTCAATTTAGCACCCCTTTATCTAATAAAAAAGAATAAGCTTCTTCACTCTTCATCACATAAAACTCTGAGTTTAATGGCTTATGATTATAGTTCTCATTGTTTCTTTCATATCCAATCATCAAATATTTTTCACCAGCTTCTTCAACTCTCTGATATTCTATAGAACTAATCATTTCTTCATGTAACTTTTCTCCATTTCTAATTGGTATCTTATGAAATTTAATATCTTTTTTACCTAACGATGTTGCTATTGACTTTGCAAAATCTATAATCTTCATTGATTTCAATTTCGGAACTACAATTTTACCATGTGAATTAAGATATTCATAAGACCATTCTATCAAGTCTATAGCCTCATCTAGTGTGATTAAAAACCTAGTCATATCAAAGCTTGTTATGGGTAGACTTCCAGCACCCTTTTCTATTATATCTTTAAATACGGGTATAAGTGAACCAGTAGAATCTAGTACATTTCCATACCTACAAAGCGCAACTTTTATATCAGATTGTTCCTTTGCAAAATTTACATATATTTGTTCTGCTATCCCCTTACTCATACCATAAACGTTAACAGGACTACAAGCCTTATCTGTAGATATGAACATTATAGTTTCTATTTGATGTCTACACTCTCTGATACAATCTATTAAATATTGATGACCAACTACATTTGTTAATATTGACTCATACGGATTGTCTTGTGCAACCCATACTGTTTTAAGTGCGGCTGTATTAACAATTATATGCGGTTTAAATTCATACATATTTCTCAATATAGATTCTTTGTCTTTTATATCCCCAATTCGATATAAAGCATCAGGATAAGTTCTTTTCATCTCTTCTTGTTTGTGCTCATTCCTAGAAAAAATTAAAATATCATTTTCTTTATTCCATCTTTCAGTTAATTGTTTACCTAAAGCGCCAGTACCACCTATTATCATTATTTTTTTATTAATCACACCACCACCTCATTGTAATATCTTAATACAGTAATTTCTTTTGGATTTGGAACATCTACATCATTACCCATAGCTATATCGATTATAATTTTCATAAAGTTAACATTAGCTAGTGTCGCAAAATAAGTGCCACCACCAAACCTCGGATTTATTTCAACAAATTTAGGTGTGCCATCTAAAGACTCTTTCATCTGAATACAAACCGGACCTTTCATATTTAAAATTTTACATAGCCTGGCACAACTATCTTCGATTAACTCATTTCTAAATATACGACCTTTGGATGAGATACCAGCTTTTATTTGTAGTCTTTCTCTCGGAACTACAGACAAAACCTCGCCACTTAAATCACATAAGACATCAATGGTATATTCGGTACCTGGTAAATATTCTTGATAAATATAATCACTACTAAAGTGTAAATTTTCTGTTGACGAAAATGACCTAACATCATTTCTATCATTCCAAAGTTCTATACCTCTACTACCACTACCTCTTCGCGGTTTACATAAAATAGGAAATTCTACATCTTGCCAATCATCAGAAGTTATTGGAAATAGGTGTTTCAAATTATTAAATTCACTTGATGATCTATGATAAAATGTTAATTTATCTTGGCAATCTAATATATCTTTATGATTTGACATAAAGTTTAGAACATGTAATTTATCTAATATAGCCTGATTCTTCGAAAAGTGAACTATGTCAGCATCACCCGTAGGAACTATCAAGTCTACCTTTTCTTCTCTGATAATTTTTAGAACCTCTTTCCAATAATTATCCTCTACTGAAAATGGAACTACATAACTCCTATCGGCTAAATGAAACCCTACTGAAAGGTTGTCACAATCAATAGCTATTATTTTATGTTCATTTTTTTTGTCAAACTCACGAACAGATTTTATAACGCCGACAGCAGCAGGTCCACCAGCACAAGAAACTAATATTATCATACTTCTAAACCCTCACTATTATACCAATCTTCATTATTAAGGCATTTATCATCTACAAATAAATCAAAATGAGGTTTACCTAAAGTAAGTTCGTGGTAAAATACACCCCACTCTGCCAATTGATTTTTGGTAAACTCTGTCCAATCTTTACCTGATAATGTTCCTCTTGAAGTAAAGAATTGGATATGATGTCCATCTTTATATTTTTTATTAATCCAATCGATTACTTTTTGGTAAGGTTTGGCATCTCTGTAATCGCAATTTGTGTTGCATATAGTTCCATCTATATCAAAGCAATATCTCATAAATATTTTACCCCATCAATAAAATTTCCACTCTTAAAAGGTCTCTTTCTAATCTTTCCTTCATTCTTTCCACCATGAATAGGACCGTAATATTTGTTACCAATCACATAAGTTTTAGAATATTTTGGTGTCCATAAATTCATACCTGTTTCATTACCAAAGTTATATTCGGCATTTATTTTAAGGGTTTGTTGCTCCCTTATACTAAAATTTAAATCCTTTAATTCTATTGCATTTAAAAAGTTTAAACTTGTGTTTTTTAGTGGAGCTTCTCCATAATACAACCATATCATATCTTCATCAACTTCTTTGATTTTATCTATTAATAAATTACTTTCTGCAGTATTATCGAATGTTGAAGATACGGAAATATAAGAGTATCTACTAATTTTATTATCTAATAAAAATAACGAGGTTGTTTCACATTCATCTTTAGTTGGATAAAAGTCTGGTGAAGTATCAATCATTTCCTCGTCATTAAATTGCCAAAAAGTCATCATCTGTTTAGTTAGTGAGATTTTATCATTATTTTCATCAAATATTCTATAATGATCGTGAAATATTTCCCCATTATAACCATCTATAAATTCATCTACATAAGGATTATTATTAAATACAACCTCGGAAATGGTGCTAGAATCAAAAGTTCCATACCCCCAATTATTTAACATATCGCCGAATATTGTTTTTAACATTTTACTATTTGGAACATATACTTTACAACTAGGATACTTTTCTTTAAGTAATCTTGGTATGGCAGATATTATACACCAATCCCCAATTCCGTGACAGGTTCTCATAACCACGAACTCACCATTTTCTAAATAATCATCTGGTATGTAAGAGGGATTAGTCACAGGAAATCCTATATTCTCCGATTGTATTCCATATAATTTATTATCGCATATTCTAAAAAATGTTTTCATAATGTTTTCATTATCCCATCGAAATGTTTTAAGAATACCTTTTCTGAATAATACATATTATATCTTTTTTGTGTTGTTTCCATACAAAATTTATAAAACTTATCATCTTTTAATTTACGAGCAATATCTTTAGCCTTATCTATCTCTCCAAGTTCAACCGTGGTTAATGGATGTAATATTCTTTGAGTATTAGAATTTGAATAAGCAATACAAGGTATTCCGTGAAAACTACAATTAAGATTAAATGTGCCAGCAGCTGCCGTCCCTAATTGTACGCCTACATTGAATTGTGATAAAATATCTATCCATTCTCTCCACATAACCCACGGAATATGATTCAATACTTCCTGTTCCTCTGGTTTCATTCTACCAGTAGTTACTGCTGTTATTGGATTTTCTAACTCCAAAGCTACTTGATAAGAATCAAATCCACCATAATCTTTTACCCAATTGCCACCTATGATTGTTCCATTTCCCGATTCATTTCGCCTGACTATGCCATCTGTAATCATAACAGTAGGAAGCAATTCGGTTCTCACATTCGTTAATCCATTATAATATTTTAAGTCAACGTCATTGTGACAAAATATCAAATCCATTGATGTAATAAAATTAAAATACCATATTTGTTCTGCTATAGGACTATCTTGCCAATAGTTATAATAACTCTCTTGCATTACTGTTACTTTCTTACATACTCTACGATATTGTTCCAATAATGGATAGTTTAACAACATCTCTCTTTTCTTAGGTAATATCATCACACCCACATCGTACAGTTTATCAGGTAGTGTTTCTATCTTAGGTAAGGGATGGTGTGTAGCATCTAATGCACACACCCAAGCCACATCCGTTCTCATATTAGGATGGTTTCTAGGTACTTTACCCTCATAACCAGCTTCCGAAAAGAAACCTATGTTCATCCGAAAAGCCTCTCTACTCTAAATTGTTCTACATATCCAGCACCAACCTTTGAACATAAATAATTGGTATGAAAATCTTTAATACTTTGTTCTTGGAAATATAACTTATCTTTCTGTGAAGTAAATCCATCCCTAAGAATATCTATTTTGCTTTGTAATACCTCATCCATTATTTTAATATAATAATTTGGTATCCACTGTTCTAGTATAGAAGGTGTTCTGTAAGTAATTAATCCAACATCAATACCTCTTAACAAAGCATAAGATATATTATTAACCATTCTATGTTCAAAGTGTGAGTCATGTTTTGGTAAAGTTAATATCGCATCATAACTTTTAAGGTCAAATGTATTTTCAATGTGGTTTACCCAAAAATCTTCTGAACTATCTTTCACACAAGTAAATTCTAAACAATCACCTTTAACATTAGTTAGTTTATCCCAAATCCTTTGGCATTCACCAAACCTAGAATCACCAGTAGTGACATCAAAGTCACCACCATTTGATAAAACAACTACATCGAATAATGTATCATCACAACTTATCATAGAACCCAACACGCCATATTCGGTATCATCTGGATGAGCTGATAGACATAGAACCTTATTTAAATTTAAAAATTTCATATAGATTTAAAAAACCTATCGGCATAGATTTTTATTCCTCTTCTTCTTAGATAATCTCTTAAATCTTCTGAGACATCATTGGTATGTCCTTCGATTGTTCTATCATCTATATTATATATGGTCTTAAAATTACTCTGATTTAAAAATATTCTTCGATTCTTATAATTAGTTTCTATGTTACGGGTTATCCCCTTATGTTCACATAATACTTTCCAATCTGAAAGAATTCCATTCACCATTGATTCAATTTGAGTGTCATCAAGTGTTTTAGGGTATATGTTTTCCTTAATAACCTTACACGGTATACCAGCAGCTAAACACCCATCAGGTAAACTCTTATTAACTAATGAGTTAGTTCCAATCACAACATTGTTACCAACAACAACATTAGGTAACACAATACTTCTAGCTGGTAACCAAACATCATTACCTATCTTAACAGGTCCAAACTCCGATGGGAATCCCTTTGTTATATCTAACCAAGCACCGTGAGTCCAAATCATCACATCAGCTCCAATGCCACAGTTGTCTCCTATTTCTACAGGTTCAGATGGATTAATTACAGCATTTTCAAATATACCCACTCCATTACCAATCTTTACTTTTGAATTAGGACCTCTGTTTCCACCTCTTCCTATTTCTACCCCATCTGCCATATATAGGTGATTACCTATAATCAACTCTTTACATTTTATTTTTACATTATTACCTATTCTAGAATATTTACCTATCGTAACCTTTTCACAATCTATAATAGTATTCTCTCCTATTATAACTGAACTATGTATATCACGCATACAACTCCTCATAAGTTCTTTTCATCCAATAATCAACATTTCTATTTGTAGGATTCGGTGGTATAGCATTAAAGTGATAAACCCAACCAGATTTATACATATTTTTCAAAGAATCATCCCACCAACTGTAGTCTTTAATCCACAATAAATTTTTCCTAAACATATCTTGTAAATTGTAACATTCAGGTAATAAGTTTATCTCTATATTATTTTTTTCCCTAAGAAAGTTAATACAAGTTTGGTCACCTGAATTGTATTTACCCAACACCCTAAGTAATTCATCTTTATTCGAATTATACCAATCTATTATCTCAGCTAAATACTCCTTATGAGATTCATTAAATATCTGGAATCCCCCATTTATATATCTCCATAATTTAAATGTATTGGTTCTAAAGAATTTAGGTCCCCACTGAGAAATACTTCTATGTTGCCATTCGTGACATCCATTGTTCAAAACAGCAGAATACTTATCATTTGTTTCATCAAAAAAGTTAGGACAATTAGGGTGAACGATAGTATCGGCATCGACCAATAAGACTTGATTGTATTTGATATTATTAGATTCTAATAAATCAAACACATAGTATCTTTGCCATACAATTGGCATGTGTTCAACGGGCAGCAACAAATCTTCTAATATAAATAACTCACAGTTGTGTTTATTAGACCAATTCTTCCAACTCTCTACCGATAAATGATATGGAGAACTTCTATCATTACCTAAATCAATATTAGGGATAAATACTATATTTTTCATAAATATTCAAATCCCCACTTTTCATATTCAAGTTCGGAGAATGGATATCCTTTATATGATTCCATCTCATAAAATCTTTTTATACCTTTCCAATCATTTATATTTTTTTCATCATTCTTGTTTTTTCTACTAAAATAAAATCTAGGTTCTAAAAACTTATAACCCTCAAATTCAAAGGTATAGTTCTGAATTATATCATCGTCTGAGTTTGCACCATTAATCATAAACTTATCATAGTTAGGTGAGAATATTTCTACATTACCCCTCTTTACATACTGATTACCGATTCTTAACTGACTTCTCAACTTAGAGCTAATAATAATATCGACATCATTATTTTGTCTTAATCCCATCAGTGCCAATATACTAGATTGAGTTAGACAATATTCATTCTTATCCAAGTTGTTAAGTTCGTTGAGACATCTGATATTGTACATAGGATTATTAATTCTAATCTTACTATCGTTTTTCCAAGGTATGTTGTATATCTTCTCTTTTTCCATATACAATGGTATGTAAGGTTTACCTGCAATCAATCTACCAATCATAGCGTAACCTCTATGATAACCATGCTTCATTAGACCATTGTCAAACTCTACCGGATTGATTTTGTTAAATACTTCTATCTCTTCATCTGTCATTAAGTCAAGTGATTCATAATATTCTTTAGTCATATTTTCCCAACCTAACTGATGATGGTCAGCAACATTATGTCTAAACTCTGCCAACATACAATTAAAATATTGCCAGTTATTTGGTTTCAATTCTTTTTCTACTAATTTTATATTATCTTTATCTGAATAAAACTCAACAACATCTTTTACAGTTTTGAGCTTGTCGTATCGGTTTAGTATTACTTTCGAAGGTCCACCACTTGCTACTTCCATACTTAGAAAATATTCTAATGATATTGGTTTGAACTTATCTTTTTTTTTAATTTCTTCTGAACTCCCTAAGTTCATACCCATACTTATCTCTTCATTATAAAATCTATTTTGTTCTACCTGTCTTTCTATTGTTTTCGGGTGAACAATAGAATACTTTTGTTCCATTGGTAAATGAGCATAAGTTTGAAATCCTGTTAGTTGTTCGTGAACTGGTTTTTCCCAACGAATATTTGGTCGATTACGAAAGATACGACCTTGCCAATCAGGATAGTTTATCCACCCTTTTTCATTCATTTTGTATCCATACATTTTACAATGTTCCTTGGTTATCCCATCCACTGTATTTATTCTTGGGACAAAAATTAAATCAACCTCATTACCCTCAAGTATCTCATGTATGTCTTTCAAAAACCAATGAGATACAATTTCATCCGCATCTAAATTAAAACTGTAATCGCCAGTACACATACTCTTAAGGTAGTTTTTTTGACTAGCAAAATCTTTTAATAAATTTCGTTGCTCTAATATGACACCTTCAGCCGAAGAATAATAATCTAAAATAGCTTTAGTTTGTTCCTCAGTAGAATAATCATCTAGTATGACAATCTCGTCCTGTGGTTGTTTATACTTTACTAAAAATTCTAATAACTTTTCAAGAGTGTTGGTTTCATTATGAACCAATATAGAATAACTAATTTTCATTTAATAAATTGTGTGTTAATTTGTGTAACTTTCATTGAGGTTAATTTACTTAGTTTATAGGCACGATATGCTTCTTTGAAAAATTTATCAGCCAAAATAATATCCGCATAAAACCTCTTTGTAGACATCGCTGACCTTTTCTTTGGATTTGAAATCTGTATCCTAAAATAATCATCGGTCAAATTGATAAGATTTTCAATCTCATCTAATTTAGTTTTTTTGAAATCCATAACTTGAAATAATTTTTTCAACTTTGTTGGATTTAAATAATTTAAGTTCAAACCTTCAATATTCTTTGTAGTATTATTTTCATTTAAAAAAAGTAAAATAGGTCGAGGATCCATAATACCTTGTTCAGAATAGTTAAATGTGACTATCATGCCAGGTAATAATCTACGAGGCGAAACTGTTTGCACTGATTTAATTATTCGTCTGTTGTTGTAGCGCCTGGCCAAGAGCTATCTCCAATTTTTCTATCATTTTGTAGGCATCCGAAAATGATGGAACTACAACCTCTGTCTCAGGATCTTGATGAGCAAATATTCTCCACTTTAATACACCTTCATCGACCATAGGAACAACATTATAGTTTTCCGTAGTAAATACTGACGGTGCCCAATATCTACCGTTATCTGTTTCTACACATACATCTTTGAAATCTTTAGGAAAAGGTTTGATGTGAGTTTTCATACTACTATTAGAAGCGTATCCACAGGCTAAGCATTGCATGTTCTGTTCATTATCACCTAACAATACCATTGACTCTTCTACCTCACTACAAGAGTCTAATGGACACTTCACTCTCAACACAAAATCTTCCATTAAGTCACCTTTTTCAATTTAGGTAATTTAAGTTTTGCTGGTTGTGATGTTTCACCGCCTACTTTTTTGAGTTTTGGCAATTTCAAACTCACAGACTGTGGTACTGACTTCAAAACTTCATCCAATATTTTATTAAATTCATTTTTCATTTTTGTCAAAGAAAACTCTCTTCTATTTCTTTTACCTAGACGAACAGCTTTCTTTTGTATTAATTTTCTTTTCTTGTGAAAAGTTCTGATTTTTCTCACAACGTCAGCTTCATTTACGTTGAACCATTTTGATGGTTCTACAATAATTGGTTTCCATAAAGCCGATTTAGGAACTTCTTTTACAAAACCATCAATCAACATAGATTCTGAATCCGTTAGGAAGTCAAGGTGACCACTCCATTTAGTCGCAATTACAGGTAAATCACAACAACTAGCTTCTAACATCGGTCTTCCAAACCCTTCACCGTGAGTACAAGTAATAAAAGCACCAATCTTAGGATGATTATAAAGTGTTGACATCTCATCAATAGTAAAGTCTCCGTGTATTAAATAAATGTTTGGTAAGTTTACTCCTGAAAACATGTCTTTTACTTCTTGTATTCTCTTTTTCATATCATGTCTATCAAGAATACTAAAATTGGCACCATTAGTTTTAAGAACAAGTGATGGTGGATTAGGTATGTTGGCAAAAGACTTTAAAAATGATTTTATTAAAACTCCTATATTTTTTCTATCTTCGCCAAATTTCGCATTTCCCCATTGACCTACATGTAGATAAGCAAAATCTTCTTTGATAAGTTCATCTAATTCTTCATATAGTTTACCCTCTAATTGGTGTTTTTG
>MDSZ01137435.1_pt1 | contig 17701 bp, 17 predicted proteins | sample 811201 | NCBI WGS metagenome assembly MDSZ01 (sample SAMN05326647, study PRJNA326480) | marine metagenome | isolation source: seawater | place: Indian Ocean: North | collected 2010
AAAAAAAGGTCTGGTAAAAAATTTAAGCTTCTTCCTTTACAAGAAAGTCACGAAGATTATGAGAAAAAATGCCCTTCTTTTAAAAGATTTTTTGCAAATATTACTGGTGAGTCTTTATTCGTCGTTGCAGGCGGCGGAAAGATCACGGGTGCAACTTTAAGGATCTTGCAGCAGTTAAATTCAAAAAGTGTGAATATTCTCTACATACGTCCAGATATTTCTCTTTTGTCGGAGATCAAAAGAAAACGAGAGAGGCTTGTTTTTCATGTTTTACAACAATACACGCGCTCCGCGCTTTTCAAAAAAATGTATGTTGTTGATAACAAAAGATTGCAGGATATTCTAGAAAACGTCCCTGTTGTAGGGTTCTATGATAAGCTGAACGAACTAGTAGTATCCACTATACACATGTTGAACTACTGTAACAATACAGACGCTGAGTTTGATACTTTTTCAGACTCACTGGACACTGCGCGCATATCGACTTTTGGTATGTGTAATGTGGAAACTGGTGAAGAAGAACTATTTTATGATTTACAAAAACCTAGAGAAAGGTTGTACTACTACCTGATCAACCAAGATAAACTTGAGGCAGAGACTGGCCTGCTGGGAGACATAACGTCTCAAGTTAGAGAAAAATCAGATGAACATGTTAGGTCCTATTTTGGGATTTATTCTGCAGACTATGATGATGATTACGCTTGTACAGTTGCAAATTCTTCGATGATACAAGACGAATTTTTTATTGACGTCTGATTAACTGTTCCTATAATTTCAAAGAAGCTAGATGTCTAGGACATTTGCTGGACATACTATAATTTTAAAGGAGAAAATATTATGGCTATTGATATGGATAAGATGCGCCAAAAACTTGCGGCGCTTAATAATCGCGGAAACGGAGGAGGAAACAAAGAAATGTTTTGGCGTCCTCAAGATGGAGAAACTACGATTCGGATCGTTCCAACACAAGATGGTGATCCATTCAAGGATTATTGGTTTCACTATAACGTAGGAAACAATCCTGGATTTTTGAGCCCCAAGAAGAATTTTGGTGAGGATGATCCCCTTGATAGTTTCGTGCGGAGTCTTTTTAACGAGGGCACTGATGATAGCATCAAAATGGCAAAGAGTCTTATGGCTCGACAGCGATTTTTTGCTCCCGTTGTCGTTCGAGGGGAAGAGGATAAAGGCGTTCGCGTCTGGGGCTTCGGCAAGATGGCCTATCAGGAGCTTTTGAGTCTTGTGCTTAACCCTGACTACGGCGACATCACCGACATTGATGATGGGACTGATCTCGTGATCAACTATGGAAAGCCACCAGGGGCTCAATTTCCACAAACCAGCATTACGCCTCGCCGGCGCTCGTCTGGTTTGGCAAAAACAAAGAAAGAGTCTAAGGAGCTTCTTGAGCAGGTACCTGATTTTACCAATTTGTTTGAACGTAAGACACCCGAACAGGTACAGACTATGCTCGATGAGTTTTTGCTTGGAGAGGAGGATGCAGAATCATCTTCTAAGGAGACTGCTCGTTACGAGAAGAAGTCCGAGGAAACAAATTCTGTCGACGAAGCTTTTGCTGATTTTCTTGGCTAAAGTTAATGCCGCAGGGCAGGCACGGGCTTACAGGTGTCTCAACTCAAATAATATATAAGGAAAAAACATGAGTTTAATTAAAGAGGGACATAATGTGAAGGTCCATTATAAAGGCACATTAGAAGATGGAACAGAATTTGATAATTCTAAGAATAGAGGCACTCCGCTAGAATTTAAAGTGGGATCTGGTCAAGTTATTGAAGGGTTTGACAACGCTGTAATGGGCTTGGGTCTTGGAGAGGTTAAGACTTTCACTTTGCCCCCTGATCAGGCTTATGGAGAGGTGAATCCTGACGCAATTCGAGAGACCCCAAAAACAGCATTTCCCGATGGTTTTGATTTTGCAGTCGGGACAACGGTCCAGGGTCAGACCAGCACTGGCCAGCCCTTGACAGCGAAGATTCTCTCTGAGACGGAAAGCACTGTGGTATTAGACCACAATCATCCTTTAGCAGGAGAAAGCCTTACTTTTGAGATCGAAGTCATTGAATATGACGAGTAGCCAATGAATTATACGGAGGAAATATGGCAAGAAAAGCTAAAAAATTAGGGAAACTTAGCATGGATGACATGCGAAATCTCATAAACAGAAAAGCGGGTTTGGACGTTGCTCATGACTTGAGAGAAGAAAACCCGACTGAAGTTAAGCAGTGGATACCAACCGGCTCAACATGGCTAGACAGTATCATATGTCGTGGCAAAAAAGCTGGTATACCCGTGGGCAAAATTACAGAAATTGCTGGCCTGGAAGGCGCCGGCAAGTCCTGGATGGCTGCAGAAATTGCAGCTAATGCTCAAAAAATGGGCATTGATGTTGTCTATTTTGATTCTGAGTCTGCGGTGGATCCAAGCTTGTTGTCGCGCCTTGGTATTGATTTGGATAGGTTTCTATATGTTCAGGCTTCTAGCGTTGAATTTGTACTAGAGACAATCGAGGAGTTGTTGGGCTCTAACGATAGCCAAATGCTCTTTGTGTGGGACTCTTTAGCATTGACTCCTGCGATTACAGATGTGGAAGGAGATTTCAATCCTCAGTCTTCAATGGCCGTCAAAGCTAGGATCTTGGCAAAGGGCATGTCAAAGCTCACTGTGCCGATTGCGAACACACAATCAACTTTGTTAGTATTAAACCAGTTGAAAACAAATATCGCATCAAATCCAGCACAGAGAATGGAGATCATGACAACACCTTATGTTACTCCTGGTGGTAAAGCTATGCACTATGCTTATTCTTTGCGAGTGTGGTTAACCGGCCGCAAGGCCAAGTCCTCTTTCATTATGGACGGAGAAGATCGAGTCGGATATCAAGTACAGGTAAAACTTGAGAAGTCTCGGTTTGGCACGTCAGGGAGAAGATGTCACTTTAAAATTATGTTTGCAGGTGATGTTGGTATCCGAGATAAAGAGAGTTGGCTTGAAGCATTGATCGGTTCCGATAGCTTAACTCAATCAGGTGCCTGGTATACTTTGCATCACGAGGATGGCACTACTGAGAAATTTCAGTCAAAAAATTGGCTTGAAAAAGTAAATAGTAGTGAACGCTTTCGTGAAAGAGTGGTAGAGTTGATAGAAGAAGAGATTGTTCATAAATATCAAAAGAAAACTGAGCAAGTCTCTTTGTAGCCCTCCAGAAAGCCCCCGACTTTTGTCGGGGGCTTTTATGTAAATTATGTATTCTTACGCACTATTTATAACACGAGGGGTCTAGCATGAACAACAAAGACGATTTTAAAAATTTAATAAGAGAAGAACTTAAGAAAAGCGTTTATGAAGCTGTCTGTGTAATAAACACATCAAAAAAAGAATTTTTAACTGACATCTTAACAATGATTCGGGCCCTTCCCGGAGTTACAATTGTTAATCTAGTCGGAGCTTCTGAAGATGTTTCAAAACAAAAAGAAGCTGCTTATTTAAAAATTAAGTTTATTCCTTTGATAGTATCATTAGAGCAGTACGTTAAAACGCTCACAAATAAAATAAGAGAGATACGTGGTGTGTATTCTTTTCACATACAAGCTGTATCTACTCATGCACAAAAACAAGCGATACTTAACAAGAAAAGAGAAAGAAAAAAGAGACTTAAAGATAAGGGACTAGAGAGGATGATTTGACAAAAAGATTATTGCTGATTGATCAACTAAATTTATTTTTTAGATCGTACATAGTTGATCCTTCATTATCAACAAATGGCCAGCCAATTGGTGGCCTAAAAGGAGTGATAAAGTCACTTCAAAAAATAATAAGAGAGACTAAGCCTGATAAAGTTATTATTTGTTGGGATGGACAAGGCGGCTCGGCTCGCAGGAAGTCCATGAACAAAGGCTACAAAGAAGGCAGAAAGCCCCCGCGACTTAATAGGGGCGCCCGTGTTTTAAGCGAGTCTGAAGAAGCTACCAACAAGGTCTGGCAACTTCAGCGATTGACAGAGTATTTCAATTCAATGCCTGTGATACAATTTATGTTTAGTGGTGTTGAAGCGGACGATGTAATCGCATACTTATCAAAGCACAAGTTTTACGAAGACTGGCAAAAGGTAATTGTTTCCAGTGATAAAGACTTCTTCCAGCTATTAGACAGGAAGACCGTTGTGTACAGGCCGGTTCAAAAACAGGTCTTGAACATGAATTATTTAATTAGTGAATACAATATCCACCCGAACAACTTTGCTCTAGCAAGAGCTATGGTTGGCGATAAGAGCGACAACCTGCAAGGTGTTGGTGGAATTGGCCTGGCTACTGCGTCAAAAAGATTTCCTTTTCTTGCTAATGAAAAGTCTGTAACTTTGTCTGAGGTCATTAACCACTCAAAGAAACAACTTGAGAGCAAGAAGCTGAAGGCGTATGAAAACATGGTCAGCAACAGCGACGTGCTCAAAAGAAACTATAAGATGATGCAGCTTTATGCACCAATCTTGGATATTAGTTCAAAGAAAATAATTCACGAAACGATACAAGAAGCCAAAGACGAATTTAACAAAACAGAAGTTATTAAGATGATGGTACAGGATGGCTTTGGTGAAATTAATTTCAACGAACTGTTTGCATATTTCAACAAATTAGTGGTTGACCGATAAGCAAGTGGTCCTATATTATCCAAAGGGTGATTAAATGGATGAAGAGAACGTTAGCTTTTCAAAGTATGGAAAAAGCTTCCAAGAGTCGTTAGCGCAGCTAATATTAGAAGATAGACCTTTTTGTGATCAAATAGAAGAGGTTATCAACATAGGATTTTTTGAATTAAAATATTTAAAAGTCTTTGTTAGCAAGATATACGACTACAGAGAAAAATATGGAGTCCATCCTACAAGAAAGATTATGTCTTCTATAATAAAGGCAGAGCTTGAACAAGAGGATGAGGCTACACAAAAGCAGGTCAGAGATTATTTTGCCAGAGTCTTGATAAGAAATGTCGACGGCGAGGCTTACATTAAGGATACTTCTTTAGATTTCTGTAAGAAACAAAATTTAAAAAATGCAATCCTTAAGTCTATTAACCTGCTCAAGAGTTCTTCTTTTGATGAGATTAAGCAGGTCATTGATGATGCTTTGAAGCTCGGAATTGATAACAATTGCGGACATGACTACAAGAGAGATTTTGAGATGAGATATCTTCTCAAGGCTCGCAACCCTGTTAGCACGGGCTGGTCAATCGTTGATAGCTTGACAAGGCAAGGACTGGGAAAAGGAGAGCTTGGCGTGGTTATTGCGCCAACCGGCGCGGGCAAGTCAATGGCCCTGGCCCATCTCGGTGCACAAGCTGTAAAGAACGGAAAGAACGTAGTGCACTATACTTTAGAGTTGTCTGAAGAAGTCACAGGACAAAGGTACGATAGTTGCATTAGTGGAGTTGGCCTTCCTGACCTACGATCAATGAAAGACTTGGTGTATGAAAAGGTGCAAGATGTGAAAGGTTCTTTGATCATCAAAGAATATCCAACAAGGTCAGCTTCTCCGAATGTTATACGCTCTCACTTAGAAAAATTAAAAAAAAGAAATCAAGAAATCGATGTAATATTAATAGATTACGCCGATTTGCTTAGACCTAACAAAATTTATAAAGAGAAAAGGAACGAGTTGGAGTCTATTTATGAGAACCTACGCGGAATCGCGCAGGAATTTGAATGTCCAGTTTGGACAGCATCTCAAACAAATCGTTCAGGTTTAAACGCAGAAGTGGTGACAATGGAATCAATCTCTGAAGCATTCAGCAAATGTTTTGTCGCAGATTTTATATTTTCTCTATCAAGAACAATAAAAGATAAAAACAAAAACACTGGCAGAATTTTCATAGCCAAAAATCGAAATGGCCCCGATGGCCTCGTCTATCCGGTCTCAATGGATCCTACTAGAGTTTTCATTGAAGTGCTTGAGCCGGATGATCCCGCTGTTGCAGAAGCTGAAGTTGCAACGAAAAAAGAACTTGATTCGTTTATGAAAGAGACGTGGAAAAATCTAAGAAACAATTACAAAGGGGAATAAAATGGAGTTAGAAAAGAAGATTTTGTCAGATATAACGGTTTATATGAAGTACGCTCGATACTTGCCTAAGAAGAACAGAAGAGAGAGTTGGCAAGAGTTAGTTACAAGAAATAAAAAGATGCACATGAAGAAGTATCCAGATCTTAAGAAAGAGATCGAAGCAAATTATAAATTTGTATATGACAAAAAAATTCTTCCTTCAATGCGCTCGATGCAGTTTGCCGGCAAGCCCGTTGAGGTCGCTCCAAACAGAGTATATAACTGTGCGTACCTGCCAATTGATGATTGGAGGTCGTTTAGTGAGACAATGTTTCTCCTCTTAGGCGGTACCGGTGTGGGCTACTCAGTACAAAAGCATCACGTTGAAAAACTACCAGAAATAAGGAAGCCGAACAAAAAACGAACAAGACGTTATCTGATTGGCGATTCTATTGAGGGCTGGGCAGATTCAGTTAAGGTATTGGTGCGAAGTTATTTTGAGGGAATGTCTGACATAAGATTTGATTTCTCAGACATTAGACCGAAAGGCAGCCAGCTTATTACTTCAGGTGGCAAAGCCCCAGGACCACAGCCTCTTCGAGAGTGCTTAGTTAAGGTTAAAGGAATATTAGATGATAAGGAAAACGGCGACAAACTTACAACCATTGAAGTACATGATATTATATGTCATATTGCGGATGCTGTACTTGCCGGTGGTATTCGTCGCGCTGCTCTTATATCTCTTTTTAGCGCCGACGATGATGAGATGCTCGCCGCAAAAGTTGGTAACTGGTGGGAAACAAATCCACAAAGAGGAAGAGCAAACAATTCAGTTGTCTTAATGAGGCACAGGATAACAAAAAAATTCTTTATGAACATATGGGAGCGTGTTAAGGAATCTGGAGCAGGTGAGCCTGGATTCTATTTTACGAACGATAAAGATTGGGGGACTAATCCTTGTTGTGAAATAGCTTTAAGACCATATCAGTTCTGCAATCTGACAGAGGTTAACGCTAGTGATATAAACAACCAAGAAGAATATGAAGCTCGCGTAAAAGCTGCAGCCTTCATTGGAACGCTGCAGGCTGGATATACTGATTTTCATTATTTGCGTGATATTTGGCAGCGTACAACTGAAAAAGATGCACTAATAGGTGTCTCGATGACTGGTATTGCCTCTGGCAAGGTCATGGGTTTGGACATGTCTCAGGCAGCAAAAATAGTTAAGGACGAGAACGCGCGCGTAGCAAAGCTAATTGGAATCAACAGGGCTGCGAGAACAACTACTGTAAAGCCTGCTGGCACAACATCGCTGACTCTTGGGACGTCAAGCGGGATTCATGCATGGCACAGCGAACATTATATACGTCGCCTCAGAGTCAACAAAAATGAGTCGATCTATACTTATCTTTCAATTTATCATCCAGAGCTATTGGAGGATGAGTTCTTTAGGCCGCACGATACCGCTGTCGTGTCTATACCACAAAAGGCCCCTATTGGCGCCACTACGCGCCAAGAGACAGCCCAATCCCTTTTGGAAAGAATTAGAAAAGTGAGTCAAGAGTGGGTAAAGGATGGGCATAGAAGAGGCCAAAACACTCACAATGTTTCTGCAACAATAACGATAAAGGAAGATGAGTGGGAAGAAGTAGGACAGTGGATGTGGCAAAATAGACAATGCTACAATGGCCTATCAGTGCTGCCTTATTCTGAACACACTTACAAGCAGGCGCCATTTGAAGACTGCACAGAGCAAACCTATAAAGAGATGGTCAAAACTTTACAAAAAGTTGACTTAACAAAAGTGGTAGAAATGCAGGATAATACAAATCTAACTGGAGAGCTAGCCTGCGCAGGCGGCAAGTGTGAAATAGACTAGGAGACAAAATGATACCATGCAATCGACATATTTTAATAGACCCAATTGAGCAGAAAGACAATGATGAAGCAATTGTGCTTGTGCCAGACGGCTACAAGCCGAAAACAAATCCACATACTTTAGCAGCAGTCATTGATTGGTCTGATGATGTAGATTTACCTTTATACGAAAACGCTACAATTCTTGTTAATTCTTCTATGATAGAACAAATAGAAATAGGTGAAAGAAAATACCACATGATATTAGAGAATTATGTGCTAGGTATAGACGATTAAAGGGCTTTTTATTGTCATGATGACTACTTATTGACAGAAAATCGTGTATGTACGAGGGGATAAAAAATGCATTCATTTATAATTGCCACTTTAATGGCTACAACCGCTGCGACGGCACCAACACCGGATAAACCTGTAGAGTATTTTGAACTAGCAAGACAAGCTATTTTTAATTGTCCAAACAAGAAGCCAGCTCAAATTAAGCCAACACAGGTATTCGACCTTATTGCCTTGGAGCGCAAACATAAAGTACCTAAAAAGTTGAGAGGCATAATGCTAACTATGGACTGCTTACAAGAGCTGTCCCTAACTAAAGACGGGTTTCAAAAATTGATACACTGGAAAGGCGATAATTCTGAGAAAAAACCTGCTTTAAAGCTTCTTGATAATAAATCAAAAAAGACTATAAAGCACTCAAGATTCAACAAAGGCAACTTCAAGAAAGCTGCTGATATCACATTGCGCCGGATAACAACACAAATTCCAGCAGGGAAGAATCAGTCACTTGACGGACCCTGGTTGAAAGCCTGGATTAAAAATTTACAGACTTCCACAAAAAATACGAAGCCCAGTGCTCAGAAGCACTTAATGCTTTTAAAAAAGTGGCATGAAAAGATAAAGAAAGACAAGAAGAAAAAAAACGTCGTGGCTGGATGCACCTGTTAAAAGATCATGTCTATAAACAACAAGAAGTGGTTGTTGGAGGAAATCTAAATGCCTTTGTCTACGCTTATAAAAAGGGTTGTTACATCATCCCTAATACTTTGGATCGCCCTTTCGCTTACGACCCATCGCGCCTTGATAGCAATTTGGGGCTAGAGGGTTTCAACGATGAGGAGGCATGGGAGTTTATGTCATATAGCCTTAATCAAAAAGGCTTAAACCCTATGGGCAATCTTATAAAGAAGATTTATGTTGATGGCGATCAAAAAGTTCTCAAAATAAACACTGGACGTCCAAATTTAGTTAAAGTTAAGTTTGAAAAATTACGTGTCTTTGACACGACTAATGTTGAAGGGCTTTCTTTGGACTATGATGAAGAAATAGTTGGATATAGAGTATTTGATTGGTTTGATGTCCGGTCAGGCACAAAGCACGACATTAATGAAATTATTGACGACGAGAATGACTTTGTTAAAAAAATACATTTTTACTTGTCTGAAAGAATTGACGGAAACCATGATAAAAAAGACTTGATATCAGAGTCTTTTTTAAGCAAAGAGCAAATACATGATATTGACTACTCCGACTCAATATCTAGATTAAAAACAATCAGCATGATGAAAGACGCTGGCATTAGAGGAAAGAGAAATGGTCCTGGTAAGTATTTATCTATTAAAATTGATTTATGGAAAAGAGAAATAAAACAGGTTAAAAACCTGAAAAGTTTTGAAAAAGGTGATATAATTTTTGATGGAAGATCATGTGAGGAGATATTAAATGAGTTTTCATCTTGCAGGAATAATACCATTAGCCGGCCATCCGCTTGACTTTAACATGCCATGGCACGATTCCATGATGCCAATTGGCCCAAACTACCTGGCTCTAGAGAGGTGTGTTGTCGAATGCGCAAACGCTGGTTGTGAAACTATATGGATTGTCTGCGACAACGACGTCCAGCCACTTATAAGGCATCGCCTCGGTGAATATGTACAAGACCCTGTTTGGGTTGTGAGAGAGTATTCACCCAAAAAAGGTGATCACAAAAAGCCAATTGCAATTTATTATGTTCCTCTAAACATACGAGATAAGGGAAAGAAAGATTGCTTATCGTGGAGTATATTACATGGATCTTACATTGCAAATAAAATATCTTCTAAAATGAGTACCTGGCTGAAGCCAAATAAGTTTTATGTTTCATTTCCATATGGCTACTATGGGCCAACCTTCGCAAGACAACATAGGGCTGCGATCTCAACGGAAAAGAACTTTTTCATATCTCACAATGGTAAGACAGTGGCTGATGGTGAGTATCTAGGTTTTACTTTTGGCCGGCCAGAGTACAGAGAGTTATTGGATAATTTTAGAGCAAACTATTTATTAAGTGAAAGCAAAACAGAGCCAAAGTTTTCATTGGAAGAGATATTTAGCGTTTTGGACACGAAACATTGCAATACGGCCGAAATTTTGAATTACTGGAGAATAGATAATTGGCAAAACTATTGTCTTTATATGCGCGAGCAAGGACATAGGACTATCCGGCCGTCAAAGCATATATTAAAATATCATGAATGGAATGACATTGGGCGCGAGGAGACTAATTAGTATTATGGAAATAGAAACCAAAAAGCTCTATGATATGATAGCGGAAGAGGTAGAGAATGTCCTTGTTGAAGTTGTTCCTGCAGTACATCGCAGTTTGCGAGGCAGTCGCAGTAAATATAAGAGACCGGAAGGCTACGAGGCATGCCCAGCCGGAACGAAATATCGAGATTATGGCACTGCGGGTGGCGCCGGATGTTGGAAATACGAGAAGGGCGCCAATGCTGGATGGGAGCTGATCACCAAGCACGATTCAAAAGGCTTGTTGCGAACTCTCATGCCAGATGAACCACGATGGGTTCCATCCGGTTACGGCATAGATCAGCATCGTAAAGACTGGCGCCCTCATGGTACTTCCTACAGAAGCGGGGAATATAAAGGGAGAAAAATAAAACGTCCTATTATAACCAGACCCATGAAGTCCGGAGCCATAAGAAATAGTGATGGAAAAATTGTATCTTTTTTGAACGTCGATCCAGCAGTGCTTAAGCAAAAGAAGAACTATGTGACACCTGCTATGTATGATTATTTGATGGGCATGTATCGGAGAGTGCCGGGAATACATGATATGGAGGACACCGGATATCAGTCTGGTGGGGATCGAAGACACAAGGGCCATCATTTTGGCCATGCTACTCATTTGCTTGGGCGAGCAGTCGACATACCTCTGCCAATAATATATACCGACCCGAAAACCGGCGAGCGTGTTAGCGGTTATAATTTTGTCTCTTTTGGACCTAAAGGATCTAGAATTTATCCCGGAGACCCAGGCTTTCGAGATGGGGAATACACTGGTAATATGAGAATGCTTAAAGTCTATGAGCGGAAACCCAACGGCGAATACGTCAGAAACTCAAGATTGAAAAAAATTAATGGGGAACTCGATACCGCCAGGCTCCACCAGATCTTAGCATATTCTGCAGAAAAACAAGTTGATTTTATATATTTGGGCCCGGAACTTGTCCGTCGCGCGAAAGCATACTCTAAAAAGCTTGCGTCTGGCCCAGGCGCCACTGAATATGACAAAGAAATTCACAAAAGTCTCTTCGTAGGGCCAAACAGAATCGTAAAGGCTGACACCAAAAAACTCTCACACGGCAATCATGCTCACATAAGATCCGAGGATTTCAATGCACCTCTTGATCAAGATTATACCGTTGATTATAAAGATGGAAAGCTGGTGCCAACCACAAAGAAAAATCCCTTTGGAAAAACTATTGATCTCGGCGGAATTGTATTTCATAAAGACCCATCGGATCCCAAAACAGCTGATCCTGGCGGCACCGAATACTACTCTTCAGAAGAAGAATTAGATAAGGAATATCCTGAATTCGCAAAGCCTCCTAAATATAAAAAACCTAAGAGATACAATCCTGAGCTAGAGGATCCAGATCTACCCGAGTCAAGAAAATTAAAAGTTTCAAATCTCGCTGATATTATAAGAGAGGAGATACAAAATTATTTAATGGGTGATATGACTTACGAAGAGTTAGAAGCCACATTACGCTAGATTATGTGTTGACGAACTTATCAAAGTGTCTATAGTTACCTAGAGAATATATTGAGTATGCACAAAATAATTGGAAACACGCCTTTAATAAAGATAAGTGATAAGATTTATGCGAAACTAGAAACTTACAACCCTTCTGGTTCGATTAAAGATCGTATGGCGTCTTATATCTTGCAGAAGGCTGAAGAGAGTGGCGATCTAAGAAAGGGGTATACAATTGTTGAGGCTTCGTCTGGAAATACTGGCATAGCGTTTTCCATGTTGGCTGCTAGCAAGGGTTATAGTTGTGTTATTGTCATGCCTAAGAATATGAGCCAAGAACGAAAACAGATGATGAAGATGTTTGGCTCTCGAATTATCGAGGTGGGAGATAACGATTTCAAAGAAGCAATTAAAACAAGAAATGAGTTGGTTAATAATTTTGGCAAGTACTGGTCACCAATGCAATTTAGCAACAGGCTCAATATTGAGTGCCATGAAAAGACTACGGCCAGGGAAATATTTGACCAAGCTCCAGGAGAAATTTCTGCACTAATTTCTGGATCTGGCACTGGCGGCACAATCATGGGTTGTCATAATTTTTTGTTAGAAAAATTTCCAGCCATGAAAACAATTTTGGTAAAACCTCTTGAGCCGGCTGAAACCCACGGCATTCAGGGCATCAATGATGGAGCAGATTTTTTGTGCGACATGTCAAAAATTGATAATGTGATAGAAATATCTACCTCGGAGGCCAAATTGCGTCAAGCATACCTAGCCAAAAAGGCTGGGCTTTTAGTTGGAATTAGCGCCGGCGCAAATATATTAGCCGCAGAAAAATGGGTTGCAAACAATAACCCATCTGGCATTGTGGTAACGTTTTTGTGTGATCGAGGCGAAAGGTATTTAAGCTGTATATAGGCTATTGACTTTTGTGGATTTGTAGCTATACTATAACAAACACAAAGAGGAACTATGGAACGAACTAAATCATCTATTTCATTCGTGGGCTTGCATGCGCATAGTGTTGCAGGCTCACCTTTCGATGGGTTTGGATACCCACAAGAACACATGGACTTTGCTTATCAGAATGGCGCCACCGCACTTGCGCTTACTGATCATGGCAACATGAATGGCATGTCTCATCAGATTTTGCATGCTAAGAAAATGAAGGAAGAGGGCCGAGACTTTAAACCTATTTTTGGTGTTGAGGCTTACTTTGTACCTTCGGTAGAAGATTGGAAGGCGGCGTATGAGAAGGCCAAGGAAGATAAGAAAGCTGCAAGAGAACTAGAGAGCGATCCAACAAAAACTGCCAATGAAGATGAAGGCGCCTCCAAGCGCAAGGTTGACAATATTATTCGTCGTCGACGCCATCTTATCTTGATTGCGCAAAATCAGACCGGCCTCAACAATATTTTCAAGATGATCTCTAGCTCATTTCAGGGAGATAATTTTTATCGCTACCCTCGTGTTGATTATGATCTTCTAAGCAAGCATAGTGAGGGAGTGATTGCTTCCTCTGCGTGCCTGGGTGGTGTCTATGCTGGCGACTATTGGGATAACCGAGACGACGGCAAGGATGCAATCCTCAATGCTATGCGGAAAACTACCAAGCGCATGAAAGATATTTTTGGCAATAGGTGGTATGGCGAGTTGCAGTGGAACAATGTACCAGAGCAGCACGAGCTTAACAAGCTTGTTCTTCAGATGAGAGATGAGTATGATATTGATGTCATTTCCACCGCAGACAGCCATTATCCAACTCCAACAGCCTGGAAAGATCGTGAGCTATATAAACGTTTAGGCTTTCTTAATAGGCCAAACAAGCCAGAGTGGATGACATCTGAATTACCAATTGACGTTGACGAGATTGGGTATGAGCTGTATCCAAAAAACGGAGACCAGATGTGGGAGTCGTACAAGAAATACTCTGAAGAGTGTGGATACGAGTACGATGATCAGGTTGTCTATGATTCTCTTACAACAACACACTGGATTGCACATGAACTTATCGAAGATTTTATGCCTGATGATACAGTTCGTCTTCCTGGTTTCGTTGTACCAGAGGGCCAAACAGCCACACAGGCTCTTGCACGTGCATGCATCACTGGCCTGACGGATCTGGGATTCAACAACAACGACGAATATATAAGCAGACTTAAGCACGAGCTTCATGTCATTGATGACCGAGGCTTTAGCAAATATTTTTTGACCATGAAGGCTATCGCTGACAAGGCAAATGACAACATGCTTTCGGGCCCAGGACGCGGCTCTGCAGCCGGGTCACTAGTGGCATATGTTCTTGGCATTACGCAGGTCGATCCAATTAAATACGGACTTCTTTTTAGTCGATTTCTTAGATCTGATACAACGGAGTATCCTGATATTGATTATGATGTTAGCGATGCTTTCGGGCTAAAGGAGATCCTTGCCGAAGAGTGGGGTGAGACAACGGTCGTGCCCATTTCTAACTTCAATACACTACAGCTTCGCAGTCTGATCAAGGACATCAGCAAGTTCTACGAAGTTCCTTTTCCAGAAGTGAACGCTGTTACCTCTAGGATGATGCAGGAAGCCACACCAAGAGCAAAACAAGTTCATGGCGTTAAGGCTGGGGTATATATTCCAACCTTCGAAGAGATTATGGAATACTCTGAGTCATTGCAGAAGTTTCTTAACAAGTATCCTCACATTAAAACACACGTTGAGGCTTTGTATGGTCAGGTCCGTTCGACTAGCCGCCATGCCGGCGGAGTTGTGATTGGTGAGGATCTGGATAAGCACATGCCTCTAATCAATTCAGGCGGCGTTGTTCAGACTCCGTGGTCGGAGGGCCAGAATGTTAGGCATCTGGAGCCTCTTGGGTTTATTAAGTTTGATCTGTTGGGACTTTCAACATTGGAAATGATTCAGGAAGCAATTGGTCATGTGCTTAAAAGGCATCACAAAATCGAGAACCCAACATACGAGCAAATAAAAGACTGGTATGATAAAAACCTGCACCCAGATGTCATTAACTTTGATGATAAAAAGGTGTATAAAAATATCTTTCACAAGGGAAAGTTTGTTGGCATCTTTCAGTTTACGAATGAGGGCGCCCAAAAGTTTTGCATGAAAGCGAAGCCAAACAATATTATTGATATCTCGGCCATCACGTCGATCTATCGCCCAGGGCCTCTGAGCGCAGACGTCGATGAATTGTATGTTGAGGCGAAAGACAACCCAAGTAAAATCATGTATCCTCATGAAATTGTTAAGAAAATTACACAAGAGACTGCTGGTTTCTTGATTTTTCAAGAGCAAATTGCACTACTGGCTCATGAGCTTGGAGATAATATCTCTCTTGATGAGGGTAATAAGTTGCGCAAGCTGCTGACTAAAAAGGGCACTGGCAAGGGCGCAAAAGAGAAAGAGAAGATTCATGATAAGTTCATCTCCGGGTGTATGAAAAAGAAGATTGACCAAGCCACTGCCGAGGCGATGTGGAAGAAGTTTGAATACTTTTCAGGATATGGTTTTAATAAGTCACATGCTGTTTCTTATTCTATCCTTTCTTATCAATGCGCTTGGCTTTTAAATTATTATCAATCTGAGTGGACTGCTGCCTTTCTCGACAAAGAACCAGAAAAGAGGAAAGAGGCCGCTATTAGTTTGGCTCAGAAATATGGTTTCGACATTGAGCCCCTTAATATCAATACTTCCAGTTGGACTTGGGAAATCTCAAAAGATGGCAAGACACTGATTCAGCCTCTTAGTTCGATTAAAGGTTTGGGGGATAAGGCTATCGAGCAGATTGTCGCCCACCGGCCATTTGAAGATGCAGAGAGCTTGCTCTTCAATGAGGATATTGTGTATTCAAAACTTAATAAAAAAGCTCTCAATGCTCTAACATTAAGCGGCGCCGCCGACAAGCTAGTTGATGACAGGTTCACTGGTGCAAAGCATTTTTGGCAAGCTTGCGTTGTTGAGAGGCCAAAAAACAGAAAGAAGTTATTAGAAAATATTGAAAAGTACAGCGACGAAGGAGATTTCACAACTCAGGAAAGAATTGAAAATATATCTTCCTTGACAGGAATCTTTCCCATGGACTTGGTTATGACAAAGAAAGTTCGAGAGAGGCTTGATCACTATATGGTGCCTCCTCTCGGCTCGTATGAGCCTGGGTTTACTGATCTGGTTTGGTTTGTGCCAAAAGAGATTATTAAGAAAAAAACCAAGACAGGTCGTACATATTGGATAGTAAAAGCAATTGACAGCACATCAACAATCACTGGGATTAAGTGCTGGGCTGTCAAAGATGATGACAAGGTTTACCTAAACAGGCCGTACATGGCTCGACTAGATTATGATGCGAACTGGGGTTTTTCAACGCGCTCACTTCGATATAATTTCAAACTTTTAGGTTGACAAATGGAAAAAGGAGCTTATAATGGGTAGTATGAACAGAAAAATTAGGCGTGCTAAAAAAAAACGAGCGGAAAAAGAGATGGCTGCAAAAGTTGCTCTTTTCGGTAAACTGAGTGACGAATGTTTGGTTTGCGAAAAGCCTTTTGATAAAAATCTTAAAGAGCATGTTAGCACGTGGAATGTTGTGGTCAGAAAAGACCAAGAAAAAGTTAACTTGTATTGTCCTGAATGTTGGGGTGATGCGAGAAAAAAAGTTTTAAAAGCAATGGAGGAATTAGATGATACTAGAATACGCGAGAGTGAGGCCGACAATCCGTCCACCGGAGAGAGCAAATCCAAGTGATGCAGGGTTGGATGTTTTTTATAATCCAGATGAAGTCAGTCCGATTGATTTAAAGCCAGGTGAGAATGCTGTTTTGCCAACTGGAGTTCGATTCGGTGTGCCACATGGTTTTATGCTACAGGTAATGAACCGATCAAGTATGGCTGCAAAAAGAGGATTGGTTGTAGGCGCCCACTGCGTTGACAGCGGCTATGATGGAGAAGTGTTTATTGATCTCCACAATATCGGAAACGAACCTCAACAGGTCAGCCCAGGCGACAAGATTGCTCAAGTTGTTTTGGTTCCTGTAGTTCCTTTCCGAGCGCTAGAAACAGGCACAGGCAATCTATATGATTGGTATCCAATAACTATTTCAGACAGAGGCCAAGGCGCCTTGGGGAGCACTGACAAATGAAAACAAAAGAATTAATTATTGAAAGCTCAAGAGGGACTTTTGCAGTTCTAGTTGATGAAGATGACTGGGAAAAAGTAAACGAACATACCTGGTTCTTAAAGTGGGATAATAAAAAGAAGACCGATAGGTATTATGCCAAGACTCATATTCCACACCCGGATGGCAGCTGGGTTCCAAGATCAGACAGGCCAGGCCAGCGCCGACGTCGACGCAAGGCCCTGTCTATGCATAGACTGATAATGAATCCTCCAAAAAATATGCAGATTGACCATATTAATGGAAATGGCCTGGACAATAGAAAGTGCAATCTTAGAGTATGCACGAATGCTCAAAACAATGCGAACAAGCCACCGCAAAAAAATAGCAAGTCCGGGCTGAAAGGTGTTGCAAAATCTTCAAAGAATCGCTGGGTTGCATATATTGGAACTAATATTTTGAGAGAGGGCACCGACAAACCCGAGCGGCGCATTATAGGGTACTTTTCTACAAAAGAAGAAGCAGGGCGAGCATATGATGCTGCTGCAAAAGAGCGCTATGGAGAATATGCGTGGCTAAACTTTCCGGAGGAAGACAAATGATATCAAATAAGAGCTTTGAAC
>MDSZ01187604.1_pt1 | contig 17701 bp, 19 predicted proteins | sample 811201 | NCBI WGS metagenome assembly MDSZ01 (sample SAMN05326647, study PRJNA326480) | marine metagenome | isolation source: seawater | place: Indian Ocean: North | collected 2010
AATCGTGAACCTCTACAAGTCATATGATAACAAAATGAATCCCTACTCTGAATTAGTTCATAACCTTTTAAATGAAATCTATTAAATATATCTGAATCCTCTAACTCCATTGGTGCAAATAATGGGTCGTGTCCACCGATAGCTTCAAAGTCTTCCTTATACATCATCCAGGGTGCGAATATACCTTTTGTAGTTTTATCCGTATTCATTTCTTCTTGTTCTTCAACAAATCTTTGAAATTTATAATCATCAAATTCATCAGTTCCTAGTCCAAAGTTCTGAATTATTTTTTCAGGTCCTGGTGGATGTAGTGGTGGTTCTATTCTTGTAGATGATATAACCTTGCCTTTCTCTAAATGTTTAATCATATTCTTAACATAGTTTGGTGTAGCAATCATATCAGCGTGAAATATACTAAATATCTCATTTGAAGATAACTCGACACCTTTATCATAAAGTATAGTATGTCCTACCCTATCACCAGTTTCATTTCTATATATTATACAATTATTATCTGTTTCTTTTATTTCCTTCATCCATTCCCAAGTATTATCATCTGAAGCATCATCTAACATTACAACCTCGTGAACATAACCTAAATGTTTTCTGATACTATTGTATGCTTGTTTTAAATATGGTAGATTACTTCTACTTGGAATTACAAAACTTATAGACTTCATTAAACTTCTCCTTAAATATTTCTTCACTAAAATATTGTTTATAATTATTTTTTGCTTTTTCACTACATTGATTATAAAAATCTTTATCATTTTTTAGTAGGTTAGCTATTTTTCTAGCAGATTCTACATCCTCCACATCAACCGATAAATCTGGAAAACATAATCTTTGAGTATCAACTTTTTCGTTCCCGATACAAGGAATACCTAAATATGCACAATTCAACGAAAATGTTCCAGCGGCTATTGTAGGCATCATATGTATACCATACCTAAATGTAGACAAAGTATTTATCCAACCCAACCAATTCACATAAGGTAAATGGTTTAAATTTTCTATTTGGTCTTCATAATCTCTTTTATTATGCATACTTGGTATCCATTTATCTGCTTCAAATTCTTCTGAAACTAAGTAACTTTGAAAACCCCCATACCATCTAGCAAAATTACCTCCAATAATAACCTTGTTCTCAGGTTTCCATTCTATATTTTTAATAGAATCTTCAATCATCAATGATTGTAAAACAAAAACTGGTTTTTCAGGATACAAACCTTTATACCATTTTGAATCGTGTTCATTATGACAAAATATAATATCACTTGATGCTATTTGATTATAATAAGTAAATTGTTCTGGTATAGTATAATCATTAAAGAACCAAGTGGGGCCTTCCTGCATATAACATACGAATTTATTATTCTTTTTTAATTCACCAACAACATCAACACTTAAATATTTTTCAAGAAGATTTGGTTGGTCTGATGACATTTTTATACCTTCTGAATTTAAATATGTCTTACCTTTTGGCCATATAATAATAACCATATCATAATCTTTAATATCCTGATAGTCTCCTAGATGTCCGTGTTCTGCATCTAACGCGGTCATCCACGCAAATTCAACTCTCATATTATCGTGAGTTCTTGAAATTTTACCATTAAAATTCATTTCTGTTAAAAATATTATTTTATCCATAAATCTTCATCCAATGGTCTGTCATTTCCTTCATCATTGTTTCAAAAGTATATTCTGGTTCCCACCCTAATACATTTTTTATTTTTGTACAATCACCTCTTAAATACTTTAACTCTTCTGCTCTTAAAAATCTTTCATCTTGTTCTACATAATCCTTATAATCTAAATCTAATAAATTGAAAACATAATCACACATATCACGAACTGAATGAGTAATACCAGTAGATACTACAAAATCATCAGGTTCCGTGTGATTCATAATCATATGCATCGCTCTAACATAATCCTTAGAATGACCCCAATCTCTATATGCATCAAGATTACCTAATACTAATTTATCTTGTAAACCTAACTTAATTTTTGCAGCGGCTTTGACAACCTTATTTGTTACAAAATTTGAACCTCTTCTTGGCGACTCGTGATTAAACAATATACCATTTACAGCAAACAGATTGTGAGCGTGTCTGTAATGTTTAACGATATTGTATCCAAATACTTTAGCACAACCATATGGACTTGTCGGCTCCATCTTTGTAGTCTCTCTTTGATAACCATCTTCTTCAACACTTCTACCAAACATTTCAGATGATGATGCTTGATAAAATCTAGCTTTAGGACAATGATACCTGTACGCTTCTAATAGATTTAAAACACCAAGTGCATTTGTTTGAACGGTAAATTGAGGAACATCAAAACTTATCCTAACATGCGATTGTGCACCAATATTATAAATCTCATCAGGTTTAATTAGTGCTAGTGTTCTTTCTAATGAACTAACATCAAGTAAATCACCATACTCGGTATGTAAATTTGGATTATCTACTAAATGGTCAAGTCTTGAATCTTGATTTTCTGCTATAGAATTTCTTCTAACAATACCATATACTTTATAATTATTATTTAACAGGTGTTCTGTTAAGTATGAACCATCTTGTCCATTTATACCCGTTATGAACGCTTTCTTTTTAGCCATTATTGTTTCTCCTCTTACAAACAAATGTTATTTTTAAATCTTCTTTTGAAGCTTTATTATTATAATCAGAATTAGAAACTATTTTTTCTACTTCCATATTATTATTTTCAATTAACTCTTTTAAAAAATCCCATAACCATATTCTATGTTCTAATGTATAATCAAAAGAATCTACCTCATCATCTAAATGATAAACTCTAACAAGATTAGACATTCTCATATAACCAGTGTCATAGTCAAAGTCTGTTGTATTTTTTATAATATATTTTCCACCATGCGAAGATGAGTTGACTTCTTTAAAAGTCTCTCGTGTCTCATCATCAACTATTGCATCAGAATTAAAACAATCAAATATAAAAGTTCCATCTTCTGATAATAATTCTGATATTGTTTTGAAATATGATTCTAAATCTTTTCTATCTAAAATATGATTTACAACATTAAACATACTGATAATTGTATCGAAATCTTTTTCTTCTGTCAATTCCTCTACATAACAATTTTTTAAAAATATATTAGAATGATTTCTAAATTTAGTATTAGCTATTTCTAATATTTCAAGTTCTGGGTCTATACCAATAAATGTTCTACCATCTTTACACAAGTTTTCTATGTGAGTTCCTGTCCCACACCCAACATCCAAAACTTTATTCAATTCTGAATTATCTTCTATGAATTTAGATTCTTTACTATAATCTTTATTATGATATAAATCATCATAATATTTTACTAACTTCCCTTTATACATAATACTCCTTTATAACATTACAAATATAATCAACTTTTTCTTCTTCCAACTCTGGATATGATGGTAAACAAACTCCGTGTTCATATGCGTGAATTGATTTTCTAAATGTCCTATCCCATTCCCAATCCATTGATTCATCTTGATGTTTATAACAAGGTTGTCTATGTAATGGATAAAATACTGTTCTTGTCTCTATACCTTTTTCTGTAAAGATATTCATTAAATTTTCAACAGGTTTATCACACATTAATACTACACGAAATGGTATATGATTTGATTTTGACTTAGGTTCTATTATTCGTATTCCAGGAACTCCTTCTAATCTATCTTTATACATTTTTAATAAGTTTAATTTCCTGTCAATAATATCATCTAACTTACCTAACTGAACTAATCCCATAGCAGCTTGAATGTCCGTGATTCTAAAATTATAACCAATTTCTGGATGAATAAAAGAACCTCTGTTTAATCTACCTTGATTTCTTAAAAATAATAATTTATTATAAACATCACCATCGTTAGTAGTTACAAAACCACCCTCACCAGTTGTTATAGTTTTATCTGCAAAAAATGAAAAACATCCAACATCTCCAAATGTACCACAATGTTTTCCACCCCAATTAATTCCTATAGCTTGGGCCGCATCTTCAATAACTTTCAAACTATGTTTATCTGCAAAATCCATAACTTCATCCATATTAGCAGACAATCCAAAAATATGAACTGGCATTATAGCTTTTGTTTGTTTAGTTAATACCCTTTGACAATCACCAATATCAATTTGTAAATCATCTTCGTTTATATCAACAAACACAGGTCTAGCTCCACACATCTCAACTGCATTAGCAGAAGCTATAAATGTAAAATTAGGAACAATAACTTCATCACCCCTACCTATACCAATAGCTCTTAATCCAAGATATAATGCTATTGTTCCATTTTGTGCGAAAACTCCATACTTTGCACCTGTCAATTCTAAAAGTTTATCTGAAAACTCCTTAGATTTTGGGCCTTCTGTAATCCAATTATCATCAAAACAAGATTTAATAGCTTTATACTCTTCATCCCCAATGTAAGGCTGAAATTGATTTATTTTCATACCATCTCCTTATAATAAGAACCTACTTCAAATTTCATATTTCGTGTTCCCGATTGTGTGTAATTTTCTGGTTTATATTTACTTAATGGTAATACACGAAAATCAAAAGTTACTCGTGTTCTACTTGTCTTATTTACTTTATTTCCGTGTCTACATTTATTACCATAAAATTTTAATAAATTACCATTATCCATAATTGCAGGTTTGTAATCTCCTTTACCAGGCTCTGATTCTATCCATATACTATTAGTACCATAACATTTAGTCAATGGAATAATAAAGTTCCACTCACCATCTGGATGATTATAACCCTCTTGTGAGTCACAATGAAACTCTGGTGTAGCCCAATTGTTAACCAAATGAAGTCTTAGTGTTGGTGTTGTTTGAAAAATAAATTTCTCATCCATAACATCTGTCACTACTTCATTAATAAAATTTTCATATACATTTATAAAATCACTCCAACCACTTCTTAACTTATCATAAAATCTCTGATGATATACTGAGTTAGAATTATCTTTCATAGTACACATACCTGTTGGATATGTATAATGAGTATGTATTTTTTCTAAATCATCCACTTGAAAAACATCTTCTATCATTTTTTTAAATGGAAATTTTTCAGTATTATATTTAATCATTTGTTTCCTCTATAAAACTTTTATCAGCTTCTTGACCAAAGTATGGGCCTGTTTTAAACTCATATATTATAGTATCATCTTCCAATACCTCAAATCCGTGTCCAGCTTTAAAAACTATAGCACAATCACCAGCTCCTAATTCTGTATCTAATATAAGAGAGTCATCTAAATCATAAAATTTAGCTCTTACCTTCCCACTCAAAAATACCCAAGCTTCTTGTGTTATATCTGTTGTTCTAATTAACTCATTATGTCTATGAGGTTTAAACTTCATACCCTTAGTAAGAGTTTTTGTAGCACATTGTAGATATTCTTCTGCAGGACTCAAATCCGTTCTACTCGTACTTATATCTTCTTTTCTATTTAATGTTAATAGTAAACAATCTTCTTTAACTTTTGAATATATCTTTTTCATTAAAAATCAAGTCCTCCTGTCTCTAAAATTTCATCAATCATTGGCCACATATTATATTTATTCATTATCAATTCTCTCGCTTCTTTAAGTGCAGGTAATCTAGATTCATAATCATCATTCTTAATAATATCAATAACTCTATCCAATTCATCAGATTTTCTAATATCAATCTGTATAAAAGAATCTTTTGGGAAAAACCTATCTAATTCTGCACCACCCCAATAGATTGGAATAGTCCAATATAAAATAGAATCTGTAAATTGAGTTCCGAAAAAGTTTTTGATTGTATCTTGATTATCAAATGCTAAACAATATTTATACTCACTTAAAGCATAAAATTTATCATTATCTTTTAAATCCTTATTAGAAAATTTAATAGAACCATATAAATCAAGAAGTTCAGGTGATTTATTCATAAAATCAACTAAAAAATTATGTCTTAAAATATGACCCTCAGTTAATACTTTATCTGATTGAACACAACTTAATAATTTAGTTTTATCATATGGATTGGAAGTCTCTGATAATAACTCATCATATGTTTTATTGATTCCACCAGATGATTTATTTGGATACCACCATTTTGTCCATAAAAACCCCGTATCATCCCAATAAGAAAATTTCTTAGTATTTGGATATGAATTTATTGATACTGAATCCATAGCTTCTCTTGAAAAGTATAATCTTTTATCTTCATCAAAATATGAAAGTAGTGATGTATCACATTGGTCTTGTATAATTAAATATTCAGCTTCAACTGGGTCTGTCACAACAACAATATCATTCCACCTACCTGTACTTCCAGGTGTCTGTTTTACATAATCATTTATCATCTGTTCAGATGATAAGCCCCAATTCGGTGCAAAATATACTTTTTTCATACTTATTTCTCCGTATGTATATGTTTATAATTTACGATGCAATCGCTACAAATTCCAAGAGCTTTTTTTGGAATTTCATTATTTTTTTCTGGTAAAACACAAATAGACTTATCAGTTAATTTTTGTCCTGGGTAAGTCCATATGAAACCACAAGATGTTAATGTTACATCATCTTCTTGATGCCAAAAACAATGTATATCATAATCAAGCATTACATTAAGTGCTTCTATATTTTTTGCGTGACACCATAACTTTTTATTTTGTAACCAATTTACATTTATATGATATGTTGGTTCATCGTGACCAAGATAAAATTCATTATCTTTATACCAAACATCTATTTCAACCTCATAACCCTTATTTAATGCATTATAAATATACAATGGATTATTTTCTTGTTCTGGTTGTTTACCTTCTAAATTTCCTCTATGACTTATTAATATCATCTTTACCACATCTCTCTTTCTAATTTAAAATCAAATTGTTCTTTTTTTATAAATCCTAGTTTTAAATTAAGTTTATTGGCGTGATGTTTGGATAAAATATGATTAGATTCTTCACCAGTTTCTTTGATATAATCATCAACCCTATTATATAAATCTGAAAATTTATCCATTGTTTTTGAATCTGCTAAAAACCAATAATCTAAAAATCCTGTAACACAATGTGGATGTTCCCAAGAAGCAGAATAAAAACAATCACTTTCATATGTAGAAAATTCAAATGGTGCTAAAAAACAATTATCAAATCTTGACACTAAGACAAAGTCATAAGTAATATTGTTTTCTATTTCATACTTTTGTTTCAATTCAACACTCTTCATATGTGAGTACCAACGACTTTTAATACTATGTACTTTATTAGTTTCATTCGATAAAGCACCTTTTGGAGCTATTGGTTCTGCAAAAATAATCTGTTTTTCAAAAATTGAAGAAACCGGATTATATATTTTTTTAATTTCATCCATTTTATCAGTATCATCATTCCAAGTATGTATAAAAATATCTACATCATTTTTATCTAGAATATTTTGTTTTAAATAGTCATATGACTTTGTAAAATTTACTTCATTACCCTTATCATTCCAACCACTTGACAATCCTTGTAAACATAAAGCTATTTTCATATTATTCCTCCGAGCACCAAGGCGGTATATTAGCATCATCCAAATGACAAGAACCATCTGGATTAGTATACCATCTTTTCATTTTATTAACATCATCAGTTTTAAAGGCTTCTTCTGCCATAGATTTGTTTAAAAACAATACACTATAAGTTTTATTATCTTTACAACATCTTACTTTTGATAAAGTATTCATAGTATATTTAAAATTTGGATTCAATATCCATCTATCAGACCACTCTGTATCTTCAGCATCTCCCCAACCTAATGATTCATTTAATGGAAAATCTTCCATAAAGGTTTTTTTAGCAACCCAATAAGCACCTGATATATACATTCCCAACTTATTGGAATGGTCATAAGGCATTAAAATATGATAACCATTAGGATGTCTCATCAACCAATCAATCCATCTACCACCTTCAATATTATTAACAACATTCATACATACATCCCAATCATTTCCAAACTTTAAAAAATTAGAATACCAATTATCTTCTAATTCAATATAATCATGCATAAAAACAATATTCTCAAAATTAGAATTTTCTGTTATTAAATTTTTCTTTTTTGTTATCCATTTTGGTTTAATGTTTTCATCAAACTCTATATGTTTAACATTATTTCTAGATGTGTAATGATTAGAACCACCAACAATAATAACTTCGTAATCAGTAGTTGGAATATTCTGAGAATCTATTGTATCCAATATACGATTTATTCTTTGACCGACTTCACTATCGGCTAATGACTCTCTATTATTATTAGAACCTGCTGTTATTATACCAAAAGTAAATTTCATTTAAGATTTTTTCTCTAAAAAATTATTCAAATCTTCTGGTGTTCCAAGACCCCACATTCTATCTATTGGAAATACTTTTATTTTTTTATCATCTCCAATAGCTTCATTAAATACAGGACAAACATAGAACTCATTATTTGTTCTAATATCTTTATCAATCATTTGTTCTGCGTACTTAACATAATCAGAACCCTTTTTCCAATAATAGATTCCTACTGTTGCTATATTTGATATAGGTTTCTTCTCAGCTACCTCAGATACAAATCCCTCATCATTCAATTTAGCAAATGACCACTTTGGATGTGTAGCTTCAAATGTCAATATACCACCATCTACATTATCTGCAGTCATAGAATACATAAATTCATTTGAATCCCACTCAACAAATTGGTCTGAATTGGCCATAACTAATGGTTCGTCATTATCTATAAATTGTTTAGCTAATAAAGTAGTACATGCAGCTCCCTCTGTTATTCCATCTACTTGAACTATTTCACAATTATTATTTGTAATTAAATTCAATAAATGTTTTAAATTATATTTCTCATAATGTTCTTTTTGAACTATAAAAATATGTCTAGCATCAATGTTTAAATTTTCTACTACTGTTTGTATCATCGGTTTTCCATCCACCTCTATTAGTGGTTTTGGAAAAGTATATCCAGCTTGTTCAAATCTAGAACCAGCTCCTGCCATTGGTATCAATACATTCATATTCCCTCCTTGCCATTTTGGTTTTATTTCTTCTTTTTCATTGGCTAAATCAATAGCTCTTTTTACTTTATCATAGGATACATCAGCACAATCTTCTACAGCACATAAATAAGCACCACTACTTAATGCACCCTTTCTTCCTATATGCGAATCTTCAACTATTACTGTTTCATTAGGATTAACTTCAGCCTTAATCATACATTTCAAATACATTTCTGAATTTGGTTTTGGATTCTTTACATCTTGATTGGAATACATAAAATCAATATACTCGAAAAAACCCTTTCGTATTAATTGTAGTTTTGCTGTTTCTCTAATAGAATTAGTTGCACAAGCTACTATATATCCCTCTGATTTCAAACTTCTTAATATAGATTGTATTCTAGTATCAACTGAAAAACCATCTATAATTTTAATGGTCATTTCTTGTTTCAATTTCCAAACACTATCGTGTAATTTTGTTGGTAGATTTTTGTTTTTAGTCAACATACTAAGTTTTTTTGTTGTAGACAATCCATCATATGTAGACAAATGTTCATCTCGTTTTATGACATACTTCTCATCAATTGAACCAAGTGCTTTATTTAATGCATTATAATGTAATTCACGAGCATCAACTAACACACCATCTAAATCAAATATAACTAATTTAATCATATCATTTCCTTAATTTCATCAATAGTAAATCTTTCAACTTCATCAGAATACTTACCATCTTCTAATATTTTTTCGTGTAAATTCTCACCAGGTTGTAAACCTATTTCTTTTATTTTAAGTTCAGCTCCTTCTAACAAATATTTTTCAGACATAGCGGTTAATAAATCTCTAACACTCATCGACTTCATTTCTGGTACAAATGGATATGAATCAGTAGCTTCTGACATACACTGCTCTATCAAATCAACAGCTTGTTCTATTGTCCAAAAATATCTTGTAGCTTCTGGTTCAGTAACAACAACTTCTTTTCCCTCTTCAAGAAGTTTTTTCCATTTACATAAAACAGAACCTGTCGAGTACAAAACATTACCATATCTAACTATTCTGAATATTGTATTTGGATAATTTCTTTCAAATTGTTGAAATAATTTTTCCATAATATATTTAGTTGCACCATATACACCTGCTACTTGAGCAGCTTTATCGGTACTTATACCTAATACAAACTCTACATTGTTATTAACAGCTTGTTCTAAGATGTTCATAGAACCTATAACATTTGACTTAGTACATTCTCTTGATTGAGTTTCTGCTAATCCAACATGCTTAAATGCAGCTAAATGAAATATTCCAGTAACTCCATTCATAGACTGATGAACATCAAATTCATCACATATATCACCTGTTAATATTTCAACAGATGGATATTTCTGTTTTAACTCAATTAACTTTCCTTCATCTCTTGAAATAGTAACAACTTCACCACCTTGTGATATAATTCTTTTAATTAATTCTTCACCTAAGAATCCACTACCACCTGTTACTAAATATTTTTTACCACTTTTGATATTAATCATCTTTATGTTCTCCCCGAATTACTACCATCTGTATGTTTTATTATTTTTAAATCTTCACTTGAACCATAATTATAAATTCCCCAAAGTCTTTGAGCTTTCTCTATTCCATATGTTCCAATATCGGACTCATATGCAGATTGTAAATTAGATTCTACCACACCAGCTATATCTGGTCGTGATACCTCTGCTATACTCAACCAATCTTTAACAAATTTATCTTTTCTAATTATATGAGGATGTGTTGCTATTGCATTAGTTTTCATAAGTTTCTGAAAACCATCAGAAATTTCAGAATCTTCTTGTACATAAGTTTCTAAAAAACAAGTATCACCAGGTTCAGGATTATTTATATGTGCATATTTATTATCTCTTTTATTAAATCTAACAAAATTTATAAAATCATATTCTAACATAGTTTTTATAAGTTTAGGTAAATCAATTTCTCTGAGAAAAATCCAATCGTGTTCACAACAAAATGTAAAAGGTGTTTCTGAATCAACTACTCCCTTTATATAGTTTTTCTTTAATCCAATTTCACCACCATCATTTAAACAATCAACTACATCTACTCCACTTATATTACTCAGACTATTAATATATGATGAGTGATTTGGATTATCTTTATTGCTATCACAATAGATAATAAACTTACATTTATCTATACCTATAAATTTATCCCTAATAGATGCAATACATTCCTCTATTATATTAGTCGATGGTAATATATGAGTCGTCATAGAAATAGTTACATATTTACTTAAATCAAACATTAATTACCTCATCGATTAATTCTATATCTCTAATATCTTTTTGTTCCATTCTTTTTTGTTTCAATTTTTTAACAACATCTAACGATGCAAATTTAATATCATCATAATAAAAATGATTTTCTGGATTATATATAATGTCATCTCTATGGATATGGTATCTTGACTCTCCATATTCATTGTGACTATGAACCATTTGATGACCCTTTACCTCTTCACCATTATGAAGATAATCTAAATCATTACCTTGTCTTAGACCATACATAGATAATACAGAACTAGCAGTAACACAATAATCTTCAATATCTAAATTATTTTTAGAAATCCAATTTTTAAAATGATTTATTTGTTGTATAAAATTTGGATAATGTGCTAATCTAGAATTATTCATAAAATGAATACTATTGTCATTAAATAAAACTCTAGCTAATCTCATAGTTTCTTCGTGTGTATCGTTAATATGAATAGAATGATTTTGTATTTTATAAATATCCCTAATTTGCATTTTAATATTTTGTGCTAAATCTACATTATCAAATTCAACTAAATAAACTCTAACTGGACCATCATTGGTAAAACATAATCTAGCTTTATCTCTGAATCCAGCGAAGTTATTATTCCATCCACCTGCCCACTCTTCACCATAATACATTTGTTTCATCAAATTAAAAGCTCCGTTAGAATTTAATTTAACAATTTTTTTATAAGCTATTTTACCATTATCATTTAGAATCTTTTCTACAGCACTATCATTGCCAATAGCCGCTGGAAATAAAGAAACAACAAATAAATTTTTATTCATTCTACATAATTGTAATGCAGACGCATCTAAATAACTTATATCAAGTCCCATATCTTCAAACATTTTATACCCACAATCTAATTGCCCATCTTTAATATTTTCACCAACATAAAAATCTGCATCTTTATTATATAAAGTACACGCAGTAGTTCTGTGTGAACCATTTAATAATTCATTATTAGAATCAATACTAATTTTTGATTTATTACCATCAAAACCATTCTCTTTTATAGAATCTAAAATTTCATCAAATTCATTTTTAAAAGCTTCAAATGTATTTTTTTCTGGTCTATTATATTCTTTAAACCCATTCCATAATCTTAAATGTTCTTTATATAAATTTAATCCAAAATCAGAATTAATATTTCTATCTCTATATTCTGCATATAAATACTTCATAGATAAATCAAATCTATTTGGTCTGAATAATTCTTTAATATTAAAAGGTCGTACAACTCTATCATATGGTTTATTAGTTCTAATTTCTCTTTCCAATTCCATACCAGCTTCTTTTTCTCTAGCTATACCTCTTTGTCTATTTGATTGTGTATTATTAAAAACATATGTTATAAAATTATGAACTCCAATTTTTTCCATACCACACATTTCCATACAAGGATATGATGTTGCTAAATCTTCTGCGTGAAAATAGTAATCACCAGTTTTACTATATCTCATATCTTCATCTTTAAGTTTTTTATACAACCACCATTTAAATGTTCTAAGATGACTAGCTCTCCAAACATCTCTTCTATATAATACCTCATTATGCACTTGTAAAGGATATGGTGTATTTTGTGTTGATGGATATTGCATTTCAGGATAATCTACATATCCACCATAAGACATCCAACAATCATTAGTGTTATAAAAATCATTTAACTTATCCAAGACATCAGGATTAGCTAACCAATCATCTCCATCTACAAAAACTAAAATGTCTTCATCATTTTCCATAAATTCTTGTATGTTTGGATTAATCGGACTTATGTTATATCCTCTACGCATATTTTTTGGATTAGTGATAATTTTCCATTTAGGATTATCAGATACAATTTTCTCTACTTCTTTTCGTGTGTTATCTGTTGAACAATCATCTATATAGAGAACTTCATAATTATCATATTTCTGTTCAAGAATACTCTCAACATTAGTCTCTAACCATTGTTCGTTATTATAAGAAGGTATAACTATTTTAAATTTATTTTTCATATCGTATCATAAAACTTATTTTGTTTTTCCTGTTTATCTATTTTCTTTTTATGATAAAAACTTAATTCTTCGTGTGGTGGTAAATGTGAATAAGTTTTAGCACCTGTTATATGTTCGTGAACAGGTTTTATCCAACTAATATAATCACAATTTTTATAAACTCTAGCTTGATAATCTGGATAATTTATCCAACCCTTTTCGTTTATTTTCCAACCCCATTGTTGTATATGTTGTTCTGTAATACCATCAACGGTATTTACTCTTGGCACCCAAATTAAATCAACATCATTTATTTCTACAACTTGTTTTATCTGATTTAAAAATACATCGTGTGGTATTTCATCTGCATCAATATTAACAATATAATCACCCGAACACATACTTGTCAAGTAATTTTTTTGTGATGCGAAATCTTTATTTAAAGCTCTTTGTTCTATTTTAAAATTAATTTTATCACCATATTGAGCAGTCCAAGAACGAAATACCTCTTGTGTTCTTTCATCTGAAAAATCATCAAGGATTACTATTTCATCTTCTGAATCTATGTGGTGTACAAGAACTCCGAGTAACTCATTAATTTCTTCATATTCATTATGAGTAGTAATTGCATAACTTATAACCATTTATTAACCTTTTTATTTTAAATCTTCGGCTTGTTGTCTGACTTCATCTGCAAATGAAGAACCTTCAAACCTATAATCAACTTTTTTCATACTACCAATTCCAGAAAGAGTGTATGTTCTATATGCCACTCCAGTTTTACCTAAACTTCCTCTTAAAAATCCTTTTAATCTACTATTATAAAAAGCTTTAGGATTACCAATATCAGCTTTTAAGAGAGGTAATCTAAGTTTTGTTAATCTTTCAATTTTACCAGCAACTGTTACTTTTGTTAACTCCCATAATTTTTTAAGTGTTGATTCTGGAATATAATCTAAATTTAATCCGTGTAAGTGTCCTTTCCAATTTGGATGTAGTACTAAAACCATAGGTCTTGGTGTTGTAACATTTTTACCACTATAATTGAAGAATACAATATCACCAGATTGTATTTTATTCTTAGAAGAAGCTACTTCATTCAATATATTCTTTTTATGATTATATTTATTTGGCATTCATTAAACTCCCTTTAAAGTCTTTTGATAATACTCCCATATCAATAAGAGCTTTATCAAATTCATTTTTTTTATATTTTTTCGTATTTTCTATATCTAATTTATTTGTATAGAAATCATTTTCTTTGCCTGGAATAGGATAATGTACTTGTTCTTCTTTTGGTATTTCAACTATTGGTGCGTAAGACCAACCCCAAGCTTCCAAATTACCTTCTGGAAAAAGCATACCTTTTGCAGGTATGTTCATTATAGTTGGTATCCAAACAATATCACGCTCTTCATCATAATGTTGAACAGCTTTCATTATTTCTGGCATTTTATCTAACTCAGAATTTAACTCTTTTGAACCAATTTTGAATTTTGAATTACTCATAAATCCAGTCTTCATACATAAATATTGGTCTTCTGTTTCTGGTTCAGTAAAAACTCTAAAACATTTATCACTGCCATCAATTGGACTTTTTATTTTTTCTTCTTTAAACTTTAACTTCTGTTGATTCATCTGACCCCACCTTTTTTAATTTTGGTAATTTTATTTTTGGAGGTTCAACTCCCCCGACTTTTTTCAATTTAGGTAATTGTAAATCTACTTGTTTTGGAAACTCTGGAATATACTTATCCATCATAGAAGAAAATTCTTTTTTCATATTATCCAATGTAAATTTCAATCTGTTTTGAGAACCTTGTTTCATAGCTCTATTTTTATAATTTTTATAATTTTTCCAAACATCTAATAATGTTTTTGATGCAAAACCATAATCAACCGTAAACCATTGAGACTCTCTTAAAATAACTTTATCCCATACTGCAGATTCGTGGACATTATTCAATTTACCAGGTAACATTATTGATAGAGAAGAATCTAAGAAATCACATTGACCACTCCAATTAGACGCAATAACTAATTTATCAGCGAAAGTAGCTTCTAATAAAGGTCTACCAAATCCTTCACCCTTTGTAAAAGAAACATTAGCTTTTACTTTTGGATGATTATATAAACCATTCATTTCTTCATCTGTCAAATCTCCGTGTAAGAAATAAATTGGTGGTAGTGTTTTAGCACCTTCAATTGATTTTTTAATATTTTCTATTTTTAACATTATATCATCCCTATCAATTATAGAGAATGTAGCTCCACTTGTCTTCATTACAAGAGCTGGTGGATTTTCTTTATTTTTAAATGTTTCTAAAAATACCTTTACCAACATTCCAGTATCTTTTCTATCTTGACCCAGTTCTCCTCTCAACCAATGACCTACATATAAGAAACAATAATTTTCTTTAATATCATCTAATGTAGATTTTATAGTATCAGGAATATCTTTTGTTTTTTTATAAATTTTTGTATCAGCACCCTCAAATAAAACTTCTATTGGTTTTTCTATTTTTAGTTCACCAATTTTTTGTTTCTGACCATTTGGCATATCTTGTAATTTATCCCATTTTGATTGTAAAAATGTTCTCTTTGAATGTTCTGATGGAACTATTACTAAATCCATTCTATTACATCCCTCAATCCATTCTGGTGAAATAAGAGTTGTTTCCATACCAGCAGTTATACCAATATTATACTTACCAACTCTCTGAAATTCATTAGGAACTCTAATTTCAACATTTATATCAGGTTGTTGATTTATTGGAGTCTGTGGATTTATAATTCTTTCTAAAATTTGTTTGTGTACAGGATTATTTTCATCTAATGCATTCATAGAACAATCACCCCAACGCAAACTCATAATTTTTATATCAAATTTGTCCATAGCAATTAAAGATTCTATTAAATCTCTTGCGTGATTTCCATAACCACTTCTCGTAGCTACAGGAGCTTGTATTAACATCATCGGTTTACTCATTTTTTTCTATAACCTCCACATCGTTTGTATCAAAAAGTTCTAATTGATTTTTGTTTTTTTCTAATTTATCATCCTCTAATAATTCATCAACTTTTTCCGCGTCAACTTTACTCTTCCATATTTTAATAAAATCATCCTCTGATAGATTATACATATCAAATCCCTTTGGTAAGAAAATAACTCTATTAATAAAAGTTCTATCCTCATTTACTATATTTGAAATAGCTTGAGTTACTTGTTCTATATCTTCTGGATTCATCGGATATTCAAAATCAAAATAAACAACTACCATTTGTTTTTCTTTAATAGGATATTCTTTTAATTGTAGTTTATCTGTAATTTTACTCATATTATACCTCAAATAGTGTGAATCGTTTTCTCTTTTCAAAATTCTCGAAACAAACATCCATATCTTTGATGAAATTATTTCCCATCGATTTACAAGACATTCCAGATTCAGGGTCCAGAACAAATTGTCTACCTTCTTCACCTGCATCAACTCTATCTTCAGGAGTTTTATCATACCAATACTTAATAGCATCGGCTACATCATCAAACCTACAGCGGTCATCAAAAATATATGGTGTCATCGGCGAACCAACCATAGCTCGATTTGATGGCCATACTGGTTTTACCCAATTACCCCAAGTCAAGTCTTTGTTATTTGCCCATTTTCTATCATCGTGTAATGAACCTAGTTCTATATAGTCATCAGCAGTTAGATACTTACCTTTCAATTTAAAACCACAATGGTCTTGTAATCCACCCGTAACATTATTTACAATTGGTGTTCCACTCATTAGTGATTCTGCACCTGATAAACCAAATCCTTCATTTGAAGCTATATTAACCGTAATGTCACCTATATTGTATAAATAATTCATATGTTTATCATCAACTTTTGTTTCGTCAATAACAACTTTATAATCTGGACAAATTTCTTTAACAACCGCGTGTAAATCTGTTCCATTAGGGTCTACAGCTGTTGTATGCATCAACAAACAACATTTTTCAGATTCTTCCTTTGATAAGGTATCACAAAATAATTTATATGCTAAAATTAAATCACCAGGATTTTTTCTACGAATATTTCTATTAGTCCAGTATACTACAAATTCTGCATCACCTACAAGACTAAATCTGAATTTTTTATAATCCTCATAATCTGAGTGGAAAGAGTCAATTGGAAAATATTTATCCTCATCAATTCCGTGTGGAACATAAGTTATTTGCCAATCCTTTTTTGGAAACTTTCTTACTACATTATTAACTATACCATATGTTTGTTTTGAAATACACATTAGTAAATCACAACTCGCATAAAATGGAGCATTCCACTGTGGGTCTGGTAAATCATCCCAAATGTTGTAATAAAAAATAGGAACATGT
>MDSZ01075261.1_pt1 | contig 17699 bp, 15 predicted proteins | sample 811201 | NCBI WGS metagenome assembly MDSZ01 (sample SAMN05326647, study PRJNA326480) | marine metagenome | isolation source: seawater | place: Indian Ocean: North | collected 2010
ACCATCAGCGGCATCGCCCCGGTGACGACCGGCACCAGCGCTTCTGCATCGACGCGGTTCAGCAGCGAATCCCTGGAATTGCCGTCATAGGCCGCCGGCGCCTTGGCATAGTCCTGCGCCTGCCGCAGCATCATCTTGAACGTCAGGATCATCGCCGCGCGGCTGCCGCCCGCCTCGGCCGCGCCGGCTTCGCCCATTTCGACATATTCGAAGGCGCGGCCCTTCGTGACCGGACTCATGTCCGCGCCCAGATCGATGACCGCGCCCTGCCCGGCAAATATGCCGCTGGAGGCCGCGGGGGCTACGACCGCGCGGGTCACGCCGCCATTGCGGCTGATCGCGATCGGGTTGGCGAGCGGATTGATCGCGGGAGCGACGTCGATCGCGGCAGAAAAGGGCGAATTGGCGCTGATGTCGTTGGTTTCGCGCACGGCTGGCACTTCGGCCAGGCCGACCCGTGAAAAGCCCGATACCAGGCCCGGTGTCACCCATTTGCCCGACGCATCGACGATTTTCGCGCCGGGGGGCACCGCAATGCCAGCGCCGGCGGCGACAACCTTGCCCGCGTCGATGACGACCGTGCCGTTCTGGACAGGTTCGGACCCGTCGCCGATCGCCAGCGTCGCGCCGGTGATGGCGATCGGCTGGGCAAGCGCGGGGACAGCCGCGACCATCGCGATCACCGCCGCGCCCAGGCGTCCCGCGTTGGCGCGAAGGGAAAAGCTCTTCGTCATTTCACGTCTCCCGCGCCGATCTGGCCCAGTTCGAAATCACTCACCGGCCGGCGCTTGGGGTCGAAGGCATCGTAAAGCAGCGCGCCGTCGATCCACACTTTTTCCGGCCGGGTATAGGTGCTGAACGGATTGCCGTTCCACAGCACGACGTCCGCCATCTTGCCGACCTTCAGGCTGCCGGTGCGATCGGCAATGCCCATCGCCCGCGCCGGATTGATCGCAAGCCATGTCCAGGCGACCTCGTCGCTGATGTCGATGCCTATGCGGCGCCCCGCGCCCAGCGCCTTGGCCGCTTCCTGGTTGAGCCGCTGGATACCGTCCTGGTCGTCGCTATGAACGATGGCGCAGGCGCCGGCCTTGTGGACCAGCGGGATATTCTCCTTGATCCCGTCATAGGCCTCCATCTTGAAGCCATACCAGTCGCCCCACAGGGCCGAGCAGATGCCATTGTCGCGGAGCAGGTCCGCGATCTTGTAGCTTTCGACGGCATGGTGAAATGTCGACACCTTGTAGCCGAATTCCTTGCTCATATCGATGACATTGGCCATCTCGTCGGCGCGGTAGCAGTGGTTATGGACCATGATCTTACCCTCCAGCACATCGGCCAGAGTTTCCATGCCCAGGTCACGGGTCTGATCCTTGCCGGCGGCGCGCTTCTGCTGATACTCGCGCGCCTTGATCCAGGTCTGGCGGTTGACCGCCATATTGCCCATGCGGGTGCTGGGTTCGCGGCCCTTGCTGCCATAGACCCGCTTGGGATTTTCGCCGCACGCCATTTTCAGGCCCTGCGGCGCACCTGGAAACTTCATTCCCTGCATGGTGCGCGCGGGCACATTCTTGAGCGTCACGCTGCGGCCGCCAAACAGGTTGGCCGAACCGGGCAGAATCTGAAGCGTCGTCACGCCGCCATTGGCGAGCGCGCGGGAAAAGCCGGGGTCTTGCGGCCAGACGCTATGTTCGGCCCAGACATGCGGGGTGACGGGCGACGTCGCCTCATTGCCGTCGGACAATGCCTCGACGCCGGGAGAGGGATAATCGCCCAGATGGCTGTGAATATCGATGACGCCCGGGGTCACATATTTGCCCTGCGCGTCGATCACCACCACGTCCGCGGGGATCGGCGTGTCCGGTCCGCCGATGGCCGTAACCTTACCGTCGGACAGGAAGACCACGCCATTATCGATGCGTCCGCCCTCCCCGTCAAAGACGGTCGCGCCGCGCAGCACCGTCGGCCGACCGCCATAAGGACGATAGGTCGAAGGATAAGGATTTTCGGGTTCCGCCGACGCCCCCTGCGAGGCGGGCCGTTCATCCTTGTCCTTGCGCGCGGCCAGCGGGGTTGCGCTGCTGGCCAGCAGGACAGCCGCGACCGTCAGTGAAACACCCCTGTTACTGAACGCCATGCATCCACCTCTTGATCGGAAAAGCGAGGACAAAAAGAAGGACGCCCAAGCCGATCGACGCAAGGCCGATCGCGCGGAAGACATCCACATAGGTTTGCAGGCTGACGGCAAGGTTGGTGACCTGGCCGCCCACCGTTTCGACGCTGGCGACCTGCGCGATCATGCCGCCGACATATTGAGCGACGGAAATCGACATGAACCATACGCCCATCATCAGGCCGACGATGCGCACGATCGACAATTTGGTGATCATCGACAGGCCGACCGGCGAAATGCACAGTTCCGCCATCGAATGGATGAGGTAGAGCAGGGCCAGCCACCAGATCGACACCTTGAAATCCGCGCCGGCAAAGGCGCTGCCCCACACCAGCACCAGAAAGCCCAGGCCCACGCCGACAAGCGCGATGGCGAACTTGACCGGGATGGACGGCTCCAGCCCCCGGCGGCCCAATGCGTTCCAGCCGATGCTGAAAAGGGGCGCCAGCGTCACGATGAAGAAGGCGTTGAAAAACTGGGTCTGGCCCGCCGACAGGGTGAACAGACCGAAGACCGAAAGGTCGGTGTTTCGATCGGCAAACAGCGTCAGGGAGGACCCCGCCTGTTCGAACAAGGTCCAGAACACGACGTTGAAGACGATCATGACCATCGCCGCCAGCATCATCTGAAATTCGGCCTTGCTGCCCGCGCGCCAGGACCAGATGAGGATGGCGGGTACGGCCACGAGGAAAGTAACGAACAGCAATTTCCCAAGGATCGGCAGCGCCATCAGATAACCGATGATGCCCGCGCCCGCCTGCGCCTGTGCGGCGTCCATCACATTGACGAATAGGAACCACATTACGGGCACCGCTGCGATCGACAGGGCGTAGATCAGCAGATCCTTGCGAGGGTTCGCCCCTTCCGGGCGTTCGCCATAGCCGCCGAGTTTCCCGCCATCGAACTGGATGAGCGCCCAGGAACAGAGCATGCCGATGGCCGCCAGCAGGAAGCCCGCCCACCAGCCGACCGACGTCGCCAGCCAGGGGCAGAGTATCTGAGAAAAGAGGCTGCCCAGATTGATGCCCATATAGAAGATGGTGAACCCTGCGTCGCGGCGGCGGTCGCCGACTGCATAAAGCTCACCCACGATGGTGGAGATATTGGGTTTGAAGAAGCCATTGCCGACGACGATAGCCGACAGGGCGATCAGCATCAGCATGGTGAAGAAGGGGCTGCGTTCGCCGCCGGCGACGAAGGCGCCCTTTTTGACCTTGCGCTCGACAGCGCCCGCGTCGTTCAGCAGATCGACCGAGCCATCCTCATGCCCGCGAATGGCAAGGCGCCTGTCACCCTCGATCAGATATTGCTGGCGCACATCGCCTTGCTTGGCGACCTGCACTTCATAGCGTTGCCCATCGACAAGGGCATAGGGCTTGGCCGCCTCCCCGCCGAAACACAGTGTGAAATAGCCGATCGCCATGATGATCGCGCCGAACTTCACCGACCGTTTCGACCCCAGATACCGGTCCGCTATGAAGCCGCCGATGAACGGGGTGAGATAGACCAGCGACATATAGGCGCCATACGTCCCGCTGGCGCTGGTGTCGGAAAAGAGGAAATGGTCGGTCAGGTAGAGGACCAGCAAGGCCCGCATGCCGTAGAAACCGAATCGCTCCCACATTTCGGTGGTGAATAATCTGGCAAGCTGACGTGGATGGCCGAACCAGGATGCGTCGGCGTCGTTGATATGTTCGGCCGCCTGTGCCGCCCGGTTGGGGTCGGCGGGTGAAATGGCCATGGCGCGGTGCTCCCCGATCTTCTAGGGGAGGTCCGCCTCCCCGCTTCGCTCGCGCGAGACTAGCAGCAGAATTGCGTGAGTGAAGAACAATATTACAACCGCATGAAGGATGGCCCGATGTTCAACGACCGTTCCACGCCACTTTCCCTGCTCCAGACCCGCCGATCGGGCAAACCGCGCGACTTGGCTGCGCCGGGGCCAAATGACGCGGAACTAAGGCAGATATTGGAGGTGGCGCTGCGCACGCCCGATCATGGCAAGCTTGCCCCCTGGCGTTTCGTCATCGTGCCGCAGGACAAGCGCGGCGCGCTGGCGGACCTTCTGGAACGCGCCTATCGCGCCGAAAAGCCTGACGCTGGCCGCCTCGAAATCGAGTCCATGCACCAGTTTGCGCATCAGGCGCCCACGCTGGTGGTCGCCCTGTCCTCACCCGTGCCGGGCAGCAAGATTCCCGTCTGGGAGCAGCAATTGTCGGCGGGGGCGGCGATCATGAACCTGCTCCATGCCACCCATGCGCTGGGCTATGCGGGCGGATGGCTGACCGGTTGGCCCAGCTTCAACGACGATGTGCGCAATGCGTTTGGACGCGATGGTGAAGCAATCGCCGGATTCGTGTTCATAGGCACGCCCGCCAAACCGCTGGAGGAGCGACCTCGGCCAGAATATAACGCTATCGTATCGGTCTGGGACCGATAATTACAAATCTTTACGATCCGGAAATCGTCTCTGACTTGACCCCATTAGCTGTATTATGGCAGTGAAGCAGTATGGCCGAAGACTCAAAGCCCGTCTATCTCCGCCTTCGCGAGATCATCGCTGCGTCCATATTGGATGGAGAATTTACCGACGGAGATTTGCTGCCATCGGTTCGTGCCTTTGCCGCGGCGCAGGGTGCAAATCCGCTCACTGTCGCCAAGGCCTATCAAAGTTTTCAGGATGACGGGCTGGTCGTGGTGAAGCGTGGTGTCGGCATGTTCGTCGCCGCCGGGGCCACGCGCCGCCTGCGCGAAGCGGAGCGGGAACGGTTTCTGGAGACGATATGGCCGCCGGTCGCTGCCCAGATGCGCCGCCTGGGCCTTCGCATCGAGGATATGGATCTGGCGCAGGCCTGACCGATATTACAGGGCTTTGAGCGCCTCCAGCGCCTCCTGCCGATTGCCGAAATCACGGACGGATGCAGCGCGGTTGAGCGCCAGTCTCGCGTCCCCCTTGCGCCCCGCCGCTGCATAGGCCTGCCCCAGATGCATTTGCAGCGCCGGTACAGAGGGCGCGAGCGCCACCGCCTTTTCCAGCAGATCGACGGCCGCTGGCCCCTTGGCATCGGTGCGCAGCAACACCCAGCCCAGCATGTCCGCCGTCGCTGGATTTCCCGGCATCAGCGCATAGCCATGTCGGGCATAAGCCAAGGCGGCGCTTTCCTTTCGCTGTTCCAACGAGACGCGCGCCAGATCCGTCATCAGCAGCGCGTCATTGTCGCCAATCTGCGCGCGGAGCGCCTGAAGCAGCCGCTCAGCGCCGCGCCAGTCCTGCCGTCCAACGGCATAGCCAGCCGCCACTCGAAGCATATCGCGATCCATCGGGTGCTGGCGCAGGAAAAGCTGGGCCACCTGCTCCGCGCGCGATCCATTGCCGGTCGCTTGCAGGGCACTGACCAGACGAAGGGCCGCATCGCGATCGAAGCGGATATTGGCCCCGGCCTCATAAGCGCGCACCGCCGCCTGTCCCTGTCCGTTCGCCTGCAACAGGTCGCCCAAAATCAGCCAGGCCGCCGGCGCGCCGGGGTTGGCCCGGTTCAACAATCGCGCCCGGTCCAGCGCTTCCTCCTTGCGTCCCATAGTCAGGAGCGCGCGTATATAAGGGATATTGTCGCGCGCGGTGCCTGGGTCGGCAGGCGGAGCGCCGTTCGACAAAGCCGTTGCGAAGACCGAAGCCGCAGGCCGCACAGGCCAGGCCGCCCGCGCCAGCATATCACCGGCCATCGCGCGGTCGCCAAGCGCTTCCTGAACACGGGCGGCAAGGGTCAGGACATAGGGGTCGGCATCTTGCTGCTCGACCATCGGCGCCAGCGTCGCGGCGGCCGACATCTGGTCGCCATTGTCCGCATAGGCCCGCGCCAGCAATGTGCGCGCGGGCCGGTTCCAGGGTTGGGCGTCGACCAGAGGCGCCAATGTCTGCACCGCCAGCAGAGGATTGCCGTCCTGAAGATGCAAGACCCCGCGCAACAACTGGGTCGCGGGTTCCCCGTCCAGCCGCCCGCCCGTGCGTTCCAGCAATTTGCGCGCCAGGTCGTCCTGACCGGCGCGCGCGGCCATGACCGCCTGCATCATCCACGCGCGGGCATTGCCCGGATCGAGCGCCAGGATGCGGCGCGTCATCGCCAGCATGCGCGACGCCTGGCCCGCATCGGCGAGCGTGGCGGCATATTGCTCAAGCACCGGTACGGAATCGGGGTCGACCGACATCGCGCGATCAAACCAGGGAAGCGCGGCGACCAGGCCATATTGCGTTCGGGTAAGTTCAGCACGCAGGCCCAGCGCAGGCGCGCTTTTGGCATTCAGGGCCACCGCCTGGTCGGCCGCGGCAATAGCCCCGGCCTGATCGCCGGTCGCCATGCGCAGGCGCCCCACCTCCACCCAGGTTTCGGAATCGCGAGCGTCCATCGCCAGCGCTTGCTCCAGGGCCCTCCCGGCTGCGCGCACATCTCCCAGCGCCAGCGTGGCGCGGGCGACGACATGCGCGGCGGCAAGGGCCTGGTCTCCGGGCAGATCGGCCGCGCGCGCTTCGGCAAGAGCGCCTGCAAAATCGCCCTGGAGAAACAGCGCCTGCGCCATCACGGCGCGCGTGGCGTCCGGCGCCTGACCAAGCGATCGGGCGCGCTCGACCTCCGCCTGCGCGCCGGCCCCGTCGCCCAGTTCGGCCAGCGCCCGCGCCTGCGCCGCGCGAGCAATGGCGGAGCGCGGATTTCCCTTGATGGCGTTCATCAGTTCGACCCGCGCTGTGCGCACATCGTCCCGATCGAGCGCAGACAGGCCGCGCGCCAGGGCGGCGCTGCCGTCCTTTTCATGCGCGCGCCATTGCCACAGTCCAGCCAGGGCCATGGCGGCGGCGATCAGCCCGACGATCAGGAAAAGACGAGAACGGCGCATCGGTCAGCCCTGCATGTGATAATGTTTGAGCAAGTCATAAAGTGTCGGCCGGCTGATCCCCAACATTCGCGCCGCACCCGATATATTGCCGTCCGTGCGCGCCATCGCATGGCGGATCGCGCGCCGGTCCGCCATTTCGCGCGCCAGCTTCAGATTGATGATATCCGCGCCCCCTCCGGCCTCCGGGTCCAGATCGAGATCAGCAGCCGTGATCAATTTGCCTTCGGCCAAGATCATCGCGCGCTTCACTCTGTTTTCCAGTTCGCGCACATTGCCCGGCCAGGACCAAGCGTCCAGCGCAGCCAGCGCATCGGGCGCCAGCCCCTTGACCTGCGGATTGAGGTCGTCGGCCAAGCGATTGAGAAAATGGCGCGCCAAAAGAGCGGGATCGCCTGGCCGGTCCTTGAGCGCAGGTATGCGCACCACGACCTCTGCGAGACGATAGTAAAGGTCTTCCCGGAACGTCCCGGCGGCCGTCATGGCGCCAAGGTCGCGATGGCTGGCGCACAGGATCCGTATATCGGCTCCATTCACGGCTTTTCCATCGACGTTGCCCCTCTGCTTCAGGAACATCAGCAATTGCGCCTGGAGCGAAAGGTCCATGTCGGCGACCTCGTCGAGGAACAACGTGCCGCCTCGCGCCGCATTGATCCTGCCGCCCGCATCAGACGCATCCCCCGGATCACGACCAAACAATTCCGCCTCCAGCATCGCGGAGGACAGCGCCGCGCAATTGACGGTGACGAACGGGCCGTCCCGTCGCTGGCTGGCATCATGCAGGGCCTCCGCCAGCATCCCCTTGCCGGTTCCACTCCCCCCAGCCAGGAGGACAAAGACATCGGTCGGGGCAACCCGCTCTATCGTCCGCGCGACCTTGGTCATTTCCGGTGCCGCCGTGATGACCCGGCCCAGCACCTGCTTGTCCCGGGGCGCCGCCTCCACCAGGCGCGCATTGTCGCGTTCCAGCGCCTGGACGTGGAAGGCCCGGCGCACGATCAGCCCCAGTTCATGGATGTCGACCGGCTTCTGATAGAAATCATAGGCACCGCCCGCGATCGCTTCCAGCGCGCTTTCCCGTTCGCCATGGCCGGACGCGACGATGATCTTGGTATCCGGCTTGATGCGCAGCATGTCGGCCAGCGTCGCAAATCCTTCGCTGGTGCCGTCAGGGTCAGGCGGCAATCCCAGGTCCAGCGTCACGACATCGGGCGCTTCGGCGCGCAGCATGTCGATCGCTTCTTCCCGATCGCCGGCAATGAACACGCGATAGGCGTCATAGGCCCAACGCAACTGCCGTTGCAGGCCGGGATCATCCTCCACGATCAGCAATTTGGGCCGGGTGTCGCTCATCAGGCCGCCTGCTCGCCCTGCGCCGGCAAGACGCTTGCCGACGCCAGCGGCAGGAAGAGGGTGAACCGGCTGCCAAGGCCCGGCTTGCTCTCCACCATCACCCGGCCGCCCATGGACTGCGCCAATGCACGCGCCTCAAACGCGCCCAGACCGAACCCGCCGGCCTTGTTGGACGCAAAGGGCTTGAACAAGTCGCGCCGGACGAATTCGGGGCTCATCCCGCGTCCCTGGTCGATGACTTCCACCATCGCCATCCCGTCCTCGCGCCCGAGGCGGATGACAACCGGCCGATCCGGCGGGCTGGCGTCGATGGCGTTCTGGACCAGATGCATGATGATCTGTTCGACACGCGCCGGGTCGGCCATCACGGCAGGAGCATCCCCCTCGACCCGGACCGCATGCTGGCGCGCGCGCGTCTGGGCCACCCGGGCAAGCAGGGGTTGCAACCCGATGGCCCGCGGTTCCTGAGCTGCCGCCTTATTATGTTGCGATAGCCGAGCCAGCATGTCGTTCATCCGACCCACCGATTCCTTCAGGGTCAAAATCATGTCGGCCCGAAAATCGGGATTATCTGCATGGCGCTCCGCATTATGGGTCAACAGCGACAACTGGCTGACCAGATTTTTGACGTCATGCAGGATGAAGGCGAAGCGGCGGTTGAATTCATCGAAGCGCTGGGCGTCGGCCAGCGCCTGCTGTCCCTGTGCTTCGCTGATATGGCTGGCGGCTTGCCTGCCGGCCGCGCGCAGCATGTCGAAATCTTCCCAATCGACCCGCCTGTCAACCGGGGGACGGGCCAGCACAATGGCCCCGATCAGGCGGCCATAATGAATAAGGGGCGCCACGGCCCAGGCATGGCGATCCTGCGCCAACCATTGTGATGGCGCCGCCCGCTTGTCCACGCTGCCAAGATCGATGATGTGCCCCTGCTCCAGCCGCAGAACCATGTCCGTGGGAATGGCGGCGAGATCCGCGCCATCATCCGGCCAGTTCCACTGCGTTTCGAAGTTCAGACCGCCTCCTTCATCGCGCAGCAGCAAAATCGCAGCAGGCGACTGGGTGATGTCGGCAACCGCTTTAGCGACGCGCTGGCCAAGCGGCGCGGAGGCCTCGCCCGGTCGGCCGATAGTCTCGCCAAAGCGCATCCATTCCATGCGATAATCATAGCGATGCTGGAAAAAATGCTTGGCGACCTGAATGTGCCAAAAGGCCTGGAGCCGCGGCGAGGGTAAAAGCACGAGCGCCGAAACCGCCGCGAAGAATACCGCGCCGATTTCGACAAGGCGCGCATAGGGGCCGGCGATCATCTCGATCAGAACGGCGACGGCCATGATCAGCACGACATAGAGACCGATGGCGAAAACCGACACGGACTGCATCGTCAGGGTGCGCGACACCTGCACCCGTCCGCTCAGATCCTTGCGCAGGCCGATCGCGATGACGGACGCCACCACCGCCATGAGCAATCCGCGCAGTGCAAACAGCGCGTCCGCGCGCTGCGGCGCGACATAGCCAATCAGGTACAGGGCGAAATCATAGCCCCACATCGCCGCCAAAGCGCCGAGCAACAGGCCCATGCCTCCACGATCCTCGACCGGGCAAACGCTGTATAATTGGTGCAGCAACAGCAGACTGCCGATCGCCGTCATCATGCGCAGCACCAGGGTGGTGGCGATCAACGCGTCCTGAACGTCGCCGGAAAGCGCAAATTGACGCCAGGACAAATCGGTAAAGGTCTGGAGCAGGATCAAGCCGGCAACTGCGACATAGACGGCAACGACGCCGCCCTTTGGCCCCTGCCGGCCCGCCCAGGCCCGCCGCAAGAGGACGAACATCACGAGCAACCAGCCGGCGTTGCGGATATTCTCGCCCAGGCCAGAGAGGGGCTTTGCAACGCTGCCGAACGAAATATAGAGCGCCCAGCCCGACGTCAGCAGCAGGGCGGCGGCCAGGCTTCTGATTTCCGCTGCACTATCGCGGCGCCTGAGGAGGAAGATGCCGAGCGCGGCAAACAACATGGCCGCCAAGGCATGGCCCCAGTCCCCGATGATTTGCAGCAGGACCGACATGACCGGACGTCAGCGCGCGCCGTCGGGCCAAAGCACGACGCGCACCGTCTGTAACAGGATCAAAAGATCCAGGAAGGGCGTGTAATTTTTGGCATAATAAAGATCATATTCCAGCTTGTGTCGGGAGTCTTCGATCGACGCGCCATAAGGATAGTTGATCTGCGCCCAGCCGGTAATGCCCGGCTTCACCATATGCCGTTCGGCATAATAGCGCAGATGCTGCTCCAGATCCTCGACGAACTGGCGGCGTTCCGGGCGCGGCCCAACGAAGCTCATTTCTCCCTTCAGCACGGTCCAGGTCTGCGGCAGTTCATCGATGCGCAATTTTCGCAGCCAGTAACCAAGGCGGGTAATGCGAGGATCGTCCTTTTCCGCCCAGACCGCCTGCCCCGCCACTTCGGCGTCCTGCCGCATGGTGCGCAGCTTCACGATCCAGAATTCCTGGCCATAAAGGCCGACGCGTTGCTGACGATAAAAGGCCGGCCCCTTGCTATCCAGCTTCACCAGCAGCGCGCCCAGCAGGATGATCGGTCCGGTCAGGATCAGCAGGATCAAGCTGGCCACGATGTCGAAAATGCGCTTGGCGATGCTGGACAGTCGGCGCCCGGCCGAAAATCCATCCGAAAAGATCAGCCAGCTGGGATTGACGCTGGCAAGGTCGACGCGGCCGGTTTCCCGCTCCAGGAAGCTCGACAGGTCGTTGACATGGACGCCCGTCGTCTTGATGCGCAGCAGGTCCGTCATCGGAATGGCGTTCCGCCGTTCTTCCAGGGCAAGCACGACCTCGCTGGCATTCAGGCGCACGACGAAATCGGCCAGATTATAGACGGCGTCGCGGTTAATGGCTTCGGCAATCACCTGCTCGCCATCATTCATGGCGATATAGCCGACCACCAAAAATCCCGACCCGCGGCGGCGTTCCAGCTCACGGATGCGATTGGCGCGATTGCCTGCCCCCAGCACCACCAGCCGTCGCTTGAATGCTTCACCGCCCAGCATCGACCCCAGCAGCAGACGGATCAGCAGCAGCACCGCAACCGCCAGCCCCATCGCGTAAAGCGAATTGGACCGCCACAGGGTGATGGATGGCAGCAGAAAATAGAGAACGGACAGGAAAATGACGCCCAGCGATACAGCCACGAGCAGCCGGGCCAATGCAAATCGGATCGACTGGAGCGATTCAGGGCCGTAGACCCCTACAGCGATCATCGCGGTCTGAATGGAAAAGGCGAAGCTCAGGAGTGGTGCCAGGCGCGAGGCCATAGGCTCTACATCCATGCCGATCTGATGCGCACGCAATACCCAGCCAGCTTCGGCCGCAGCGATCAGGAGCAGGAAATCCAGCAGCCCCAGCAGAAGTACCGCATGCGGTACATAATGTTTGAACAGCCTGATCATCGTTGTGCCTCACCCAGCCATCACCACTAGCGGCTTGGCCCGTCGGATGCTCCTTACACCCTCTGTAAGAAAATCCGACGCTTGGAAGAGGCTTGGACCAAAATCACAAAAAAAGACTGAATCTGATCGGTTTCAGCGCGAATTTGTTCTTTCAGCGCGTACGGTCCAGGTCATCGGCGGCGTTTCGCGCCGCATCGCCCATGGCTTGCACCGCTTCGTCCGCCGACGCCGCTGCCTGTGTAACAGCTTCCGCGCGGCGATCCCGCCGATCATCGTTCGTCAGATAAAAAAAGCCTACAGCCAGCACCAGGGCCAGGGCAACCAGACCCAGCACCACGCCACTATTAGGTCGCGGTGGCCCTGGGGGTTCGGGCGTTTCCGGATCGTCCATCTCAGCTCTCCATCTCAGGAGACCGGGACGACGGGTAAAATATTCGAACCGTGTTCCCGATCAGCTGCCAGAATTGCGGTCTTCGCCACCGCGGCTCAGGCGATCGACGTCATCCATGATCTCATCGAGCACAGCGGTTTCGGTCGTTTCCTGACTGCGCCGGGAGGGCAGATCGCCATTTTCCAATATCTGTTCCAAAGCCGCGCGCCCGCGCGCGACACGGCTCTTGATCGTTCCGACTGCGACGCCGCAAATCTCGGCCGCCTCTTCATAGGCGAAGCCGCCCGCGCCCACCAAAATCAGCGCTTCACGCTGGGGCTGGGGCAGTTGCAACAGTGCGCGCTGCATATCGCTCAGTTCGACATGCTTATCCTGCCCTGCGGGTGCCGCCAAAATCCGGTCGGCCGTCAGATCGTCCCAATCACCGCGAAAGCGCGACCGCCGCATTTGCGAGAGATAATGGTTGCGCAGAATGATGAACGTCCAGGCGCGCATGTTCGTCCCCGCCTGGAACCGGGCGCGGGCCGCCCATGCCTTGAGCAGGGTTTCCTGCACAAGGTCATCGGCAACGTCGCGATTGCCCGAAAGGGACCTGCCAAAGGCGCGCAGATGCGGAATAACGGCCGCAAGTTCGCGCTTGAAATCGCTATCCGACAGTGCAGCGCGCTCTTCCGACGCAACGATTTCTTCATTCACGAGAACGACCCCCTTGCTGGCCGCCACTCCTGTCGTCTGAGCCGACATCGTCAAAGCCATACTGCGCCCATATCCTAACTCTTATGTCCCTTAAGACAAATCCTGATTGCTGAGAATCACAGCAACAGCAGAATGATCATGACGATCACGGCGAGGGCGAGCGATGCACCCAGCACGTAACGCACGGTATGCTCGGTCGAACCCCCGCGCGCTTCGTCTGTGGCGACATGCTTTTCCTGATCCACCATGTCTCTCTCCCGATCGTTACGCTTCACTAACGCGAGGTACGGCGGGGAGTTCCGTTGGAGAGCAAACAGATAAGCGGGCCTACCCCATCAGGCCGGGGCTGTGGCCTGATCGAAGAACAGCGCCTGCGAAATCGCAGCTTTGACCGTAGAGCGCTGGAAAGGCTTGGTGATAAGGAAAGTCGGCTCGGGCCGTTCACCGGTAAGCAGCCGCTCGGGGAATGCGGTGATGAAGATGACCGGAACCGAGATTTCCGACAGAATATCCTTCACAGCGTCGATGCCGCTCGAATCGTCTGCCAGCTGAATGTCGGCAAGCACCAGGCCCGGCCGCTCCGCCATGGCTTCGCGCACGGCATCCTCGCGCGTTACCGCTATGGCCGTGACATCATGACCAAGGTCACGCACGATCGTCTCGATATCCATGGCGATGATCGGCTCATCCTCGATGATCAGCACCTTCGCGCGCGTTTGGGCCTCAATCTCCGCCAGCGCCTCTTCCACCAGCGCCTCGACGTCGGCTGGGTCCATCGCGATCAGATAGGCGACATCATCGACGGTAAACCCTTCAAGCGCCGTCAGCAGCAGCGCCTGCCGCGGCAAGGGGGTCAGTCTTGCGAGACGCGCCTGCGCGATCGCCTCACGATCATCGCCGCCGCCGGTCGGTTCGTCTTCCAGATGGGAGGACGACCAGATGGCATGAAAGGTGCGGTAAAGCCCAAGTCGGGGATCCACGTCGGCGGGGAATTCTTCAGGAGCGGCGACGATCGCTTCGAGGGTAGCGCGCACATAGGCGTCGCCATGCGTCTGGCTGCCCGTCAAAGCGCGGGCGTAGCGCCGCAGAAACGGAAGATGAGGGTGCAGTTTCTGTCCAAGCGACATGTATAGTCTTCTCCCTGCCCGATCAAAGGCATCGTGTATCCCGGCCCATCATGGCGGAAACAAGAAGAATGGAATGTCCATGCCGCATTGGCAAGCCCGCCCCACTTCGTCCCGCCCGAACCGGCAGCGTCAAAAAAACGCCTCGAAGCCCGGAACCAACGAGTTTGCAATTTGTTTCGCTGCCATATGGATTTTTTGACGATATCGTGATTTTCAACCGGACGACGCGGAACGATGAATTGACGATCCGCGCAATTCCCGCAAATACGGGCAGGCTGGCGTGACACAGATTGCTTCAGAGGGGCAGATTTTGGTTTCTTCGACAACGGAAAAGCAGCCGACGGAAACGGGACGTGACCAGGATTCCTCTCCTGCGCAAAAGCGCGGCGGCAGCAGCCGCAAGGAGGAAGGTCAGGTCTCGCAGGCGCTTCGCACCGTCTATCAGCGCGCCGTTGACGAGGACATTCCCGCGGAAATGCTGGATCTTCTAAGCAAGCTGGACTGAGTTCGTCATGAGCGGGGGCAGCCATCCTCCGGCAGCCCAATCGCTGACCGCATCATTTTTCGGCTCGACCGGCGTCAAGATGTTCCTGATCTTGACACTGGCGCTCCTGCCGCTCGGCCTGATCGCCCTTGTCGCGTCGCTCCAGGCCATTCAAACCGCCGATCTGGAAAAAGAGGCATTGCTCCGGGTGGCTGTGAGCCAGAGTGCGCGGAAACTCACAGCCGATCTGGAATCCGACCGCACGGCGCTGCAACTGACCGTCAACAATCTGTCAACGACCCCATCCGACACCGGAATCTGCGCGCGCCTGCAACTGTTTTTGGCGTCCAATGACCGGGAAGGCGGACGATATGCCGTCTATGATCGCGCTGGCCGACGCCTGTGCGCGTCGGACCCCGCGCAAGTGCCAATCCTCGACCCGGCCGAACGCTTCACTGGTCCTGCGGCGCAATTGCTCGATAAAGCCCCCTATCTCCTGGTGCGCGTCCGCAGCAGCAACGGGGCGCTCGTCGGGTTCATCTATTATTCCAGGGCGCATCTTGAACGGGCGGCTGACCCGGCGACCGCGCTTCAGAATCGGCGGCTGACGCTCTACGAAGGGCATCGCCGGCTTGACCTCACACAATCGCAGCCGCCCCTTGCCGCAGGGGATGGCATCACCAGCCTTTCAGCCCCGCTGGAACCTCCCAATATCGTGCTGACGATGACGGTGCGCGATCCGCCCGAAACATTGGCGCGCACCCTGTCTCTCTTCCTCCCGCTGGTCATGTGGTTCGCCGCTGCCGCGATCGGGTGGTTCGTGGTCAACCGCCTGCTCATCCGGCCCCTCGTGCTCTTGCGTCGCGCCGTGGCCGCCTACCATCCCGGCGAAGTGTTGGAGCCGATGCAAAGGGTGCGCACGCCGGCGCGCGAAATCATTGCACTGGGCGAAACCTTCCGCGAAATCAGCGAAGATGTCGCCACGCATGAGGCCGAACTGGCCGAAGGACTGGACACACAGCGCAAACTGACCCGCGAAGTCCATCATCGCGTCAAGAACAACCTACAGATCATCGCCAGCCTCATCAACCTGCATGCCCGCTCCGCCCATGAGCCAGAAGCCGTGGAGGCCTATGCCTCGATCCAGCGGCGCGTCGACGCGCTGTCTGTCGTGCATCGCAATCATTTTGCGGAACTGGAGGAAAATCGCGGCGTCGGCGTGCGCGCGCTGATCAGCGAGTTGTCAGCCAGCCTGAGAAGCACGGCACCCGTTGCAGCACGCCGCTTCGGCATTCAGATTGACAGCGACGATCTGCATATCAGCCAGGATGTCGCCGTGCCGATCGCCTTTCTGGTGACCGAACTGGTAGAATTGGCGATGCGGCTCGATCCGGCGGGCCGGATGCGCATATCGGTCAAGGCCCAGGGCGATGATCGGGCGCTGGTGACCGTCCTGTCCTCGGGCCTTCACGATACGCCGGACATGAAGGCCTATATGAACGAACGCTATGGCCGGGTCCTGACCGGCCTGTCACGCCAACTTCGCCAGCCGCTTGATCATGACGGGGACGCCGGCCGGTTCACCATCGCGATCACCATCGTTCCCTGACAGTTACACCCGCTGATAATCGCGCCTGAACTGGGCAGCAAAGGCCGCGAAACGGCCAGCCGCGATGGCTTCACGGATCCCTTGCATCAATTCCTGATAAAAATGGATATTGTGCTGCGTCATCAGCATGGCGCCCAGCATTTCGCCGGTCTTGACCAGATGGTGCAGATAGGCGCGGCTCCAGGTCGCACAGACGGGGCAGCCGCAGCGCGGATCGAGCGGCCCCATATCCTCGTTGAATTTCGCGTTTCGGATATTGAGCGGCCCGCCCCAGGTGAAAGCCTGCCCATTGCGTCCCGATCGCGTGGGCAGGACGCAATCGAACATATCGATGCCCCGCTCGACCGCCCCGACAATGTCGTCCGGCTTGCCGACCCCCATCAGATAGCGCGGTTTATCGACAGGAAGCATATCCGGCGCGAAATCCAGGGTGGCGAACATCGCTTCCTGCCCCTCCCCGACCGCCAGACCGCCGACAGCGTAACCATCGAAGCCGATGTCGATCAGCTTGTCGGCCGAAACCCGTCTCAGCGCCTCATTCAGCGACCCTTGCTGGATGCCGAACAGCGCCGCGCGCTCCGCATGGTCGCCGCCAGCATCAAATTGATCGCGCGACCGCTTGGCCCAGCGCATCGAACGCTCCATCGACCGCGCCGCCTCGTCATGGGTGCATCCGTTTTTCGTGCATTCGTCAAAGGCCATGACGATGTCGCTGTCGAGCAGGCGCTGAATGTCCATCGAGCGTTCAGGCGTAAGCATGTGCTTCGACCCGTCGATATGGCTGGAAAAAGCGACACCGTCCTCGCTTATCTTGGTAAGCGCCGACAGGCTCATTACCTGATAGCCGCCGCTGTCCGTCAGGATCGGCCGGTCCCACCCCATGAAACCATGCAGGCCGCCCAGTCGCGCCATGCGTTCAGCGCCCGGCCGCAGCATGAGATGATAGGTGTTTCCCAACAGGATGTCGGCGCCGGCCGCGCGGACCTCGGCCGGTCGCATCGCCTTCACCGTGGCGGCAGTGCCGACCGGCATGAAGGCGGGCGTGCGAATGTCGCCGCGCCGCATCTGGATCGTACCGGTGCGGGCCTTGGCATCAGTGGCGGAAATGGAAAAGGAAAATCGGGGCTTCGTCATGCGCGCGCTCTAGGATCGAATGGATCGGCGCACAAGGATAGCGCGGATCACCCGGCCTTGCGGACGCCGTCAAAGAGCAGCATCGCGTCGATGTTGAACCCTTCGATCCGCCGATAGGCACCGACGAAGCGCAGACAGTCGCGCGATAATCGCAAGGGCCAGGAACGGCCCTGCGAATCTTGGAGAGCCAATGTCACACATTGGGAAGGGTCGGACTGTCTCGCCATGAGCAAATCGTAAATGTCAAAGATTAACAAAGCCCTCCTTGCAGACGGCGATGGGTAGAGTCACCGACTGACGCGACATTTTTGCAACATGTCTTTTAGGACACGAGGATTTAGGGCGGCAAGGAGGCAACACCTGCCAACAAAAATGGTTAAA
>MDSZ01089850.1_pt1 | contig 17697 bp, 13 predicted proteins | sample 811201 | NCBI WGS metagenome assembly MDSZ01 (sample SAMN05326647, study PRJNA326480) | marine metagenome | isolation source: seawater | place: Indian Ocean: North | collected 2010
TCAATAAAATCATCATATGCTAGATTTCGATAAGACCAGGTACTACTTACAACTTCGAATGCTTCATCGATATCCCGTTCGTTAATTATCACCAAACCGATCAGGAATTGTGCTAGGACATCAAGACAGTTCTGTGGGAAATCCAAATTATCCATGTCGCCGGTTTGAATTGCAGCTTGTAGCGCAGCCAATTCGATTAGGTCGTCGACGCTAGAAGGTAGGAATCTCGCACGTGGAATTCCACCGACGTGGTGGCCAGCACGTCCAATTCTTTGCAGTGCGGTAGCGATGTCTCCAGGAGAACCAACCTGTACAACCAAATCTACAGATCCAATATCGATTCCCATCTCCAAAGATGATGATGTAACAACAGCACGCAAGTGTCCCAACTTCAATTTACGTTCAACATCTAATCTGATTCTCTTGTCCATCGAACCGTGGTGCCCAGCGACTAAGTCTCCAAGGAATGGACGTAATCTCTGTACAAGAGTTTCAGTCATTTTCCTTGTATTTGCGAATACTAGAGTTGTGGTGTGAGCTCCTATGAGGTCAGCGATAATTTCGACGTTCATTTCAAGAACTTTCATCACAGAGAGTTCACTGAATTTTGGTGAACAAAGAAGGATGTCCAAGTCAAGTTCTCTCGCCCCGCTAACTCTGGCGATTTTGACTTGTTGTGCTTGATTTCTACTTTCTCTATCGTCACTTGCAACAAGATACTCAGCAACGGTTTCCAAAGGCTCCATTGTTGCAGAAATACCGATTCGTTGCACAGGTCGCTCAAGTATTGTATCCAGAAGTGAAATTGTAAGCGCTAAATGCACACCACGCTTAGTAGGTACCAATGAATGCATTTCATCAATAATGATCCATTCAACATTCGATACGATAGGCTGGAACCTTGGAGATGAAATCGCAATCGCCATACTCTCTGGAGTAGTAATCAGAATGTGAGGAGGTTTCCTCAACATCTTTTGTCGCTCTGATTGAGGAGTGTCTCCAGTTCGTAATCCGACTCGAATTTTTCCTTGGGCTCTATCTGGAAGATATTTGTCTTCGATTTCAGATAGGGGACCTATCAGGTTCTTTTGGATGTCATTTGCTAGAGCCTTAATCGGTGAAATGTAAAGGCAGTACACTCTTTCTTCAAGAGTACCATCGAGCGCATGACGAACCAGTTTGTCGATGATTGTGAGGAAGGCTGTGAGTGTTTTACCAGAACCGGTCGGAGAACACAATAGAAGATGGTCTCCATCCATGATCGAGGGAATTGCTAATTTTTGAGGACGAGTAAAGTCAGGGAATTTGTCCTTGAACCAATTCCTTACAGGCTGACATAACTTCTCAAACAAATCCTCTGTTTCCATAGGATTGTCAAGATATGAAATATCTGCCATATTTCTTACCACCCTTCGCGTGGTTGGACAGCGTACGAATGGACATGATAAGCATTTGTAAAGAAGCGTGTGTGAATAATAGGTACTTTAGCAACAGAATATATGTCGATAACTCACTTACTGCAATCTAGATTACATGTCAAAACATGGCTAGAATTGTTTTCATCAGCAGGTGTACTCATTTACCACTTATTCAACGCAGGTTCATGCAGGACTTCAGTCCGGAGCGTCTCACCCGACTTGTGGGTATGCTCAAACGGCGAGGAGTCATCCTTCCAGCGTTTGAAATCCATGGTGGAGCTGCGGGCTTGTATGATTTCGGCCCGGTTGGTGGCAGACTTCGAAACAAGGTTAATCAATTTTGGATTGACCACTGGCAAAGTCTTGGTAACATTGTGGAAATTTCCTGCCCAACTGTCACACCATATTCAGTTCTTGAAGCGAGTGGCCACGTTGGTGAGTTTAGCGATTATCTCACCGAGTGTCTTCAATGCGGTGAAGCGAGCAGGGCAGACCACCTTGTTGAGGACGTTCATCCAAATGCCGATGCACTTTCAAGAGATCAGCTCGCTTCTCTAATTTCTGAAAATAACCCGACATGTCCAGCATGTGGTGCGAGTTCATGGGGAGAAATTATTGCACAAAATCTGATGTTCAATACAAAAATTGGAGCGGGTTCTTCAGGAAGACAAGGATTCCTAAGGCCAGAAACAGCTCAAGGAATGTTTACATCATTCCCGTCGATTTATCGACATTTCAGAGAAAGGCTACCTTTCGGTGCAGTACAAACTGGTAAAGGATACAGGAATGAAATCAGTCCACGTCAGGGTATGATTCGTCTTCGCGAGTTCAATATGGCAGAATTAGAGTATTTCATCGACCCTGAAGTTGAGCCAGTCCACGATTTTTCATCCTGGACAAATCCACTGACCTTGATTGCAGATGGCCAAGGTGAATTGCAAATGACACTCGGAGAGGCTGTCGAAAAAGGTGTAATTCGCCATGCTACGGTTGGATATTTCATGGGTTGGACCATGGACTTCTTACTCTCTGTTGGAATCAGTCCTGCTAACCTAAGATTCAGACAACATGAATCAGATGAAATGGCTCATTATGCTCAGGATTGTTGGGATGCAGAGATTCTTGGTTCCTATGGATGGATAGAGTGTGTAGGAATTGCTCATAGAGGCTGTTATGACCTAACTGCGCATGAAGATGCCACTGGTCAAAGACTGCGGGCGTGGCGAACATTCGATGAACCCAAGGTTGTCGAAATAGATGGCTGGACAATAGATGGCGCTGTTGCAGGACCGGCATTTAGGGCATTGGCTGGAAAGGTGAAAACTGCGGTTGAAGAACTTGATAGTTCTACAGAATTCCCGATTACCATCGATATAGAAGGTGAATCTATCGAGGTACTTCCTGAACACGTAAAGCGGGTGCAGCGTAGTGAAAATGTTGCTGGCGAATGGTTCGTACCTCACGTTGTAGAGCCTGCATTTGGAATTGATAGAATCATTTGGCATCTCATCGATCATTCTTACATTGAAACTGAAAAATCTGGCGAGGAGTATACCATGCTAAGATTGGCAAAAACAGTGGCACCTGTTGATGTGTGCGTTTTACCTCTGTTCGAAAAGGATGGAATGGGAGAATTGGCGCAAAATATCCATCGTGACCTATGTGGTCGCCGCGGTGTTTTCTCAACTTATGATGCCAGTGGCTCAATAGGACGAAGATATGCTAGGGCCGACGAAATAGGTGTACCTCATTGTATCACAGTAGATCATCAATCTCTTGAGGATGGAACTGTTACTATTCGTGATAGAGATACTGGAGCTCAAGAAAGAGTCTCAATAGATAGTCTGCCATTCTGATTTTCAGACTCAAGGTTCAAGGAGGTCCTTGTTAGCCTGAGTTCTATGGTGGCGAGTGATTGGACTGAACGTCACCGCCCGACCTCTGAGAGTCAACTCGAGGGCAATGAAGCCCAGAGAATGAAGATTCGTCGGTGGTTAGACGATTGGAAAGCAGGTCGGCCAGATAAGCCAGGTCTGTTGTTGATTGGACCACCAGGTGTCGGCAAAACAACGGTTGCTAGAGCGGTTGCATCGGATATGGGATGGAATGTAATCGAATTGAATGCTAGTGATGCTCGTAATGCTGGAGCGATCCGAAAGGCAGCAACTCATGCCTCAACCCATGGCTCTTTGTTCATGGTCCCGGGACAGGATCCGCCGAAGACGCTGATTTTACTAGATGAGGTCGACCATCTTTCTGGAGGTCTGCGTGAAATTTCTAAGGACAGGATTCAGGCTATTGTGTCAGGAGATGACCAAGATGGTTCAAAGGCTCTGGCGGGAGATAGTGGAGGAAAAGCAGAACTTCTGAATCTACTTTCTTCAACACGTCAGCCTGTTATTCTTGCCTGTAATGATGAAATGGGTTTGTGGGGAAGGAGTTCCTCTAGTTGGCGCACTGCAAGAGACCGATTTTCTAAGCATCTTATTTTGGTTAGATTTGATAGGGCTTCCAATGAGGCATTACGACGTATTGCTCTTCGAGTTATCAAACAAGAAGGATTCACTGCAGACCCAGGTGCTGTAGATGAAATGATTGCGAACAATCCTGGAGATTTGAGAGCATTAGTTCGTGATTTGCAGGTGATGTGCAATCTGACAGATGGAAATATCAGCAAGGAATTGGTTCTCGATAATATCGAAGCAGGAGTGAGAGATACAACTGTGGAAATTTTCCCAGGACTAGATGCATTGTATCGTTCAAGAACAGCACTGAAAGCGATGCAGAGCGCTCGCTCATTGGATAAGAGTCCAGATGATATGGTCGCATGGGTGTCATGGAATAATGGTGTAGTACATACCGAAAAAACTGCGATTCGTAGAGGTTCGAAGTCACTATCTGTCGCTGATATGATGCTAACTTCAAAGTTCAGAAATACAGCACATCGGTCTTGGTACTGGGGTTCAAATCTTGCTGGTCTATCGGCATCTGTAGTTTCTTCAAAACATGTTGAGGGGCGGATATTTTGTTCATATCCTGCTTTCTTGCGTCGTGGTTCTGCATGGGTCAAGAAGTCGGTTGTAGACCGATTGACAGAAACATGTGGATGCTCAAACAAAGCGGTCCGAGAGGAGTTGTTACCATCCCTTATCGCAGTTCAAGATTCAAAGGGTGAGGATTTTTCTACATCGATAGCTCTAGGTTTGTCGCCAGAAGAGCATGCAGCAATTTGTGGACTAAAGCAAAGTCATCGCAGTACAGTGCAACTACTGGAAAGGTATGCGAAAGAAGCAGAGAAGCAACTTTCGGTAATCGAACCGGTCATCACAGAACCTGAAATTGTAGAAGAGCCAGAACCGGAATCGAGCAATGATTCTGGACAAACAACCCTATTCTGATCACTTGTTTCTGCGTTCTTCAATACGCTCTTCCATCTTTTCGAATAGTTCACGCATCAGTTTAACAGAGGCCCTTCCTGGTGCTTCTCGTTCTTCTTTTGCCCAAATCTTTGGATGCAATAACAGTAGAGCAGTCATCAATTCAAGACGTCCAAACCACATCAAAACTGTAGTGATTAGCAGAGAGGGAGTTCCCATCGATGCCCAGGTATTACTGGGACCGTATTCACCGATTGTTGGTCCGGTATTTCCTAATGATGAAGCGACCACACCAACCACGGATTCAAAGTCTGATTGAGGCATTGTCATCGCCAATAGAATACATGAGATAATGAACAGACCAGTCCAAACAAACAACATCCCAATAATCAATCCAAGCCGGTCTCTTTCAACCACTTCACCATTTAGACGGATTCGTTCAATCTTCCTTGGTTGTGCGATTCTTCCCAACTCTCTCCAAGCGACCTTGAATGCGAGTGTAAGTCGCATTACCTTCAAACCACCAGCAGTTGAACCTGCAGAACCACCTACGATCATGAGCACGAACAATAGCATGTGAGTGATTACGGGCCACGTCATGTAATCGGTAGTCGTGTATCCTGTTGAGGTACCAATTGATACCGATTGGAATGCAGCATGACGTATGCTCTCAACTGAATTATTTCCTTGTACTACCAATGCAATGAACATAATCAATGCAAATCCAGTGAGCATCAATGTGTAATTCCTTGCTTCTTCGTCCTTGAAAATCTTCTTCCATTGACCTTCCCATCCGAACCAAATCAAGGTGAAATTTACACCTGCAATAAACATGAACACGAGGACAATGAAATCTATAGTTCCGCTATCATAGTAGCCTATTGATGCGTCACGTGTAGAAAATCCACCTGATGGCATCGTGGTTAAACCATGATTGATTGCATCAAATGAAGACATACCTCCAATGAACTTCAGCAGTATGATCTCAAGGATTGTCAAGATGAAATAGATGGACCACAACGTGAGTGCAGTTTGTTGTAATCTTGGACGCAGTCTAGACAGAGATGGTCCAGTCAACTCAGCTCTTGCAAGTGCCATTCCTCCTCCCAAAACTCTCGACAAAAGCATCAATCCAAGCATAATGATACCCATTCCACCCAGCCATTGGGTCAAACTGCGCCAAAGCAGGATTCCTTGAGGTTGGGCATTGATACAATCAGGAGTGGTTCCAGGAATACAATTGGGGCTCATCGAAGGTTCGATGACCGTTGCTCCAGTGGTCGTAAATCCACTCATTGCCTCGAACCATGAATTGACAAATCCACGCCCGATATCAGACATCTCTGAACCGTCTGTGAATGGTCCATGGAATACACCGCCTAGCCAGAATGGCAATGCGCCAATAAGTACGGCAACAGGCCAAGCTAAAGCGACTGCTGCGAATGCTTCACGGTCCCTCAAACGATCGCTAGTATCAGACCTAACTCCAATTGTCAACAGTGCACTACCGATTACTCCCGACATTGCGGTAGGTAGGAAAAAGGCCATGAATGCTGTATTGAAACCATCTAGCCACCATGAAATTGCAAAACTGAACATCAATGGTAGCATCATTGCGACCATTGTCCAGCCAACAATCAGTGATAGAACGTCTCGACGCATTACTGATTCACACCTTGAATTTCCTTTCGATATCGTCTACTCTGTCAGGCGGTAGGAAAATTGTCAACCTATCCTCCTCGAGTAGAGGCTTACTTGGCGATGGGCGCATTGTTTCCCAAACACCGGTTGGATCTTTCCTTTGGATAAATGCAACCTTACACCAATCAGGTAGCCCGGCATCTGCCAATGTTTTGCCAACGAATTTCACCTTACTATTTACAGGTAGACAAATTCCAACTACATCAGGAACGCTGGACAGAACTGCATATGGTCCAGGCAATTCCGAGTGGATTTTAGCCAATATTGCATCGACAGCAACTCTTTTTCTATCGACTGAGAATGTGATTCCCATTCTCTTTACGACATTGACTAAATCAGCATCGTACATGATTAGACCAGTTCTTTCAACACCCATGTCGCTTGCTAGAAGAGTGGCTGCAATAGATACGTGATCATCATCTAATGCTGAAATCGCAATATCATGATTCTCTATTGCGATTTCAGATAACAAATCCTTGTCTAGATAGTCGCCATGAATAATCTCAATTTTCGAAAGATTACCTGTTGCTGAACCAGCTAACTCGTTTGCTCTCTGCAAATCCTTTTCGACAATTGTTACCTTACCGTTAGCCTCAACCCATGCTTTTGCCAACCTGATTCCTACAAGACCTGCTCCAAAGATTGCAACCCTTGGTTTGTCTGGGAAATCAACTGCTTCGTGTCCAAATATTCGTAAGATACGATTGAATGAAGCCTCTCCTGCAGTTGCGATAGCAACTCTGTCACCAGGTAAGATTTGGTCATCTGCATTTGGCACCTTACCTGAATTTGCATCACGCTTTAGACCAACGATTAACGGCATTCCTCCTTCTACAGATTTTCCAGATTCACGAAGGGTTCGATGAACTACAGAACCTGCGCTTGCTTTTACATCGAGTTCGACGATGAATGCGTCTGCCTCGAATGGAATGACTTCGGTCAATGACGAAGATCTAAGTCCAGACATCAATCGCTCAATAGCACCATCAACCGGATGGATTACATGGTCTACTCCAGCCCAATCTGCAAGTCTACCTCCTTTTGCTTCATCAATGAACATAGGGTCTCTTACACGACAAATTGTCATCAACTTACCTTTACCCTTAGTCGCTAAGGAATGAGCATGTTTGGCCAATGCGCATGATAGGATGTTTTTCTCATCCGAATTTGTAGCTGCAACATAGACTTGAGCGCTTTCAATACCTGCTTCAGTAAACTTCTCGCGCTGAATTACATCTCCATGAATAACTAGGATGTCCAAGCCTTGAGCATTCTTTACCGCTCTTGCATCTTTGTCGATTAGGACTACATCCTTGTCTTCACTTCTAAGCGAACGAGCTAATTCAACGCCTACGCGTCCTCCTCCACCAATAATCACCCTCATGATAGATCCTCTCCTACCCACTTATTGTTCCACGTACCACCAATGTAATTCACTGGCCCATCTGTTTGGAATGAGCGAGTACGTGAGAAATCGCTTCCATACATTGTTCCTCCAGAATAGTAAGAATCGACATTACTCCACGGTGCTTGTTCCACCCAGTCGATATATGCTGTTGGTGTGTGAACTAGCCACTTATGGTTTACAACATCTACAGAACCCTCGACATAACATGAATCTAGATTGATGCCACGCTCATTACACCATTCATCAGACATTGGAATCAAGATATATGCCCAGGCGTGACCTTGCCACGTCTCATATTGTGAATCAGCTAATGCTCCAAACACATACCAAGTTGGAACATTCTTTACTCGCATTATACTCATGAAAGCATTTGATTGCTCATCACAATCTCCAGCACCATAGACAAGACATTGTTCACCACTTCGTGCAACGATTGGTGCCATAGTATCATACGGGATGTTGGTGTTTAACCAATCAAATGTAGCTCTTGCATATGCATACACATTATCCTTCAAGTTTGCAGGTAGATTTGCTTCGATGCTGGAGGCGACTTGGTATACATTTGGTGCACGTGATTGGCGTCCGTCAATCGCCCAATCTTCGGGTGATGACCCTGCATTTCTATCGTACCACCATTTCTCATCTGCGAACGTATTACTTCGGTGGCCTTGACCTCTCTCATCAATATCTGCAAATGTACCAGATCTCTCCAAACTTACCCCTTCGGATTTGCCAACAATTCTTCCATCCATCCTCGTAGAATGCCACCAAGTGTGCGTGTAAGAATGTAAGGTGACCGCTAAGTCGAATCCACTTTGTGTCCCTGGAGGTACATCGACCGAAACTCGAACACATGGGCCATGGCCGCAAAGGTCTGAACCCTGGCCTTGACTTGGCCACCATACCAAATTTCCAGCTGATGTAACCACGGCATCATTCTTGCCTTTGTGTGGTAAACCATCTGCAGGTATTGAAATCACATCACCGTCAATCCGCAATTCGACCGATGAAATTTTTTGGATTGTTGATTTCTGTACATCGGGCTCATCGATATAGTCCAAAGCAACTCCACCACCCTCATTGCTGCTAACATCAACTGGTAACGGAATTGCTTCTTCAAGAGAACCAACTTGTGAACCGTTATTCCATAAATCTACACTGCGTAAAACGGTATACTCAGCCTCTAATGGGTATACTTGGAATGGTGCGAGACCATCCATGACATATTCTTGCATTTCAGCCCATTTGGATAACATGAACTTCTTTGCATCTGGAGTAAGGAAAATGAATGCGATTAGAGCAACTAATCCAAGTTGGTGGATTCTACTTCTACGTCTCTTTCCCTTCTTTTGTCGACGTGTAGACATCATGCTCTGTTGCCTAGATACTCCGGCCTTTGCTTTACGAGTAGGGCTACGATCAAAATCGCCACGAACTCGTGAACTCATACCCTCGGTTCCGGTGATCACTCTGCCACAACTGTAGCAGATACTGTCGCCCGGTAGGGTTTGGGCGCGGCAAAAGGGACAGACCCCCATCAAACCAAACCCTGAACGGACCCTCCATGAAGGTTCTCCCGTTGTATGAAAGTGTATTTTCTCGCGAGCGCACGCGAGAAAAGGCTAGGTGCCTATTTAGTAAGCGAACACTTACTCTTCTTCCTTTACCGCTTGTCTTGCTGCATCGGCCCAGATCCTTCGCAAACGCCTTCTAGCCGGCTTTGGCACGGCTGCCCAGACCCAATCGTGAGCACTTTTTTCAGCGATTAAGACAAATGGAATGATGAATATCCAATACAGTGGAGTAATCGCTGCAGTATATATCGAAGTGATTAGTAATGCACCCCAAATGAAAGTGCGTAACACCGCCTTCCATCGCATACCATTGAGCATGTGGTATCCATGTCGACAAAATAGCAAAGCATGGGCTCTAGGTGAAATGATTGCTACTAGTGCGACGTTCATAGCTAATAACCACACTTCATCGCTGAAAATTTCCAACATTCTGTAAATTGTATACATTCCAATCATGCCGCCAACCGATAGACCCAATGTCCAACCGGTTGTAGGCTGAGAACCAGTCTTTCGTACTCTTTCTCTGCGCAGCATCATATGTACAACTACGGCAAGAAGGAATGTTATTGTGAGATTTGTTATGCTAGGGACACCTAGCTCAAGATAAGGTCTTAACAGGAAATAATCACATAGCAGTCCATAAAATCCACCGATTATGATTCCCCAAAACATCATGCTCCAAGCAGTTGGTAAGTCATAGAAACCGGAATAGCGTGTCATTACGCCACGCCAGCCCAAACTCATTCCAACCAATGCTACGATTGCAGCGACCTGGAATAGAACCAGTTCGCTCGTCATATTCGGTCGCAATTGCGACCTATTCATGGCTGTTGTGTAAAGCGTGGGGTTCAAGTGACAGTTATTGGACCGATTGTTTGATGGCCAGGCTACTTCTATTCGGAGGTAAAGGCGGGGTAGGGAAAACAACTTCCTCGACAGCGACTGCTGTTGCCCTAGCAGATGCTGGTCTGAAAGTGCTATTGGTCAGTTCAGACCCTGCTCACAGTACATCGGATAGCCTTGGAGTTGATCTAGGTTCAACACCCACCGAAGTTGCAGAAGTTCCAGGACTGTGGGGAATTGAATTAGATCCAGAATCCCGGATAATGGATAACATTCCAAAGTTGACCCAAAGTCTTGGTCCATTGATGGGTCAAGAAACACCAGAAATGAATGCGAGTGAAATGGTCCTACCGGGATTGGATGAGGCTATGGCATTCGACGAGTTGCTAAAGCACCTCGAAAATCCTGATTGGGATGTAATCGTATTTGACACAGCTCCTACTGGACACACATTGAGGTTCCTCGCACTACCCGAGATTATAGAAAAATGGGCTGACAAAATTATCCGTATGCAACGCCTGACCGGAGGCCTTAGAGCACTGATGTTTGGTTCGAAAGAAGGCGAAAAAATGCGTGAAGAGTTGGAACGTTTTAGGCGAAGAGTTCTACATGTGCGCCGCATACTAAGCGACCCAAATGTGACAAGATTTACTCTGGTCACTATTCCTGAAAAAATGGGTGTCAATGAAACGATTAGGGCAAATACTGCCCTGCGAGAATTTGATTTGCCAGTCTCTGGTTGTGTGATCAATAGAATGACGCCAGATCTTGAACATGCTTTCATTCAAACCAGAAGAAACAATGAGAGAGCAAATGTCGAGGAGTTAAGAGAAGGATTAGAAGACATGTTCTTCCATGAAGTCGAATTACGTGATACAGATATCCACGGAATCGAAAATCTTCGCTCCGTCGCTAGTGATTTACATCCAGAAATCGTTGTGGAGGATGGGCTTGGTCCATTTGAAATTGGGCTCGGTCTAGAGGTTAATCGCGGTACTTGGAGAGATGGCGATGTTGTGAGTCTTCACCTTCCAGGTATTGCTCGTGAAGATCTATCTCTGAGGAGCGAATCTGGTGTGGTATATGTTGGAATAAACAATCGTGAACACCCAGTAGATTTCCCTCGCCCGGCTAAGGCTAGTCAAGTACAGGCGAAGTTGGAGGATGACGTTTTACGACTGACTTTCCCTCCAGAGTGAAAGCGTTGGGTTCAAACGAAATGGCAATCTCGGCTCTGACATGGCACTCGAGGGTCTATCCAGGGGAATCTTCTCAGCCCTCGGTTTGCTGAAGAATAAGAGAAAGCTGGATGAAGAAGAACTCAAAGAGATGCTTCGTTCTCTTCGCAGAGCATTACAAGAGGCTGATTTCAACGTTAGACAAACCAAAGAAATCACTGAAAAACTTGAGATGCGACTTAGGGAGGAAGAGCCTCGTCTTGGCATAACATTGCAAACTCATGCAATGAATATCTTGTATACTGAACTAGTACGACTCTTAGGCCCCTCAAGAGAGGTTAGGCCTCATCAAGCAACGATTTTGATGGTTGGTCTATACGGTAATGGTAAGACTACAACCACTGCTAAACTTGCTGAGTGGTATCGTAGACGTCATGGAGTTCGTGTTGCGGTAATCGAAGCGGACGTACATCGTCCTGGTGCTTACAATCAGTTGTCTCAACTACTCGAAGATTCTACCGTTGAAGTATATGGTGAACCGGATAACAAGGACGCTGTAGAGATTGTACGCAATGGACTGAAAGAACATGCTGCTGCGGATTTGGTGATTATCGATACTGCAGGTCGTCACAAACTCGATCAAGAGTTGGTTGTTGAATTAGAGAATATTTCTGAAGTTGCAAATGCTAACGAGAGATTCTTGGTAATCGATGCACAGGTCGGTCAGTCAGCCGGACCAGTAGCTGCTAATTTCCACGACCTAGCGGGTGTAACTGGAATTGTAATTACCAAACTCGATGGTACAGCAAGAGGAGGTGGTGCACTTTCAGCGGTTGCCACAACCGGTGCTCCAGTAATGTACATCGGTACTGGTGAGAAAGTCTCTGATTTAGAGAAGTTTGAGTCTGACCGATTCATTTCACGCTTACTCGGTATGGGAGACATTCGAGGTCTAATCGATTTAGCTCCAGAGGATATGGATGAAGAGGAAGCGATGCGTATCACTCAGAGAATGATGAGTGGTAGATTCACCCTCAATGATATGTACTCACAAATGGAAATGATGTCCAAAGTAGGAACCATCGACAAACTACTCTCTTTCCTTCCATCTGGAATGTTTGGTGGAATGGGTGCGATGGGCAAAGGTCAGAAAGAGGCTATGCAAGCCAATCTGGACCGGTATCGTGTCATCATGGATTCTATGACAATGTTTGAGAAAGACGAACCGGCTAAAATCAAAGCCGATAGAATTCGTCGAATCGCTCGTGGTTCTGGCGTCAAGGAAAAGGACGTTCGAGAACTAATCTCTCAGTGGAACCGAAGTCGAAAGATGATGAAGGGAATGAGTGGTAATCGTAAGATGAACAAACAAATGAAGCGTATGATGCGTGACTCAGATATGGACCTCGATGGTCTAGAAATGTGAGATCAGTACGACTTTGACAACAAAACGCGTCGAGTGGTAGGCTTACCTGACATGAAGCAAGTTTGTTCTTCAGGATAAGGATCGGTTGCATCTCCTAAGAAACTCAAACCAGTCGTTCTCTCGATAGTTTCTGCATGAGCATCTGTTCCATCAAATGCCATTTCGTAAATCTTGCCGTCTTCTACAGCATTCAAGTCGGTCAGTGGTTGGATGATGTTTCCAGTATGTGCAATTGCCCTAGCACGTAATTCGTTTGCAATTTCATCTAGAACTTGTCTGCATGAATTTACAATGTCATCCATCGGTAATGGCTCTTTACCACCAGTTCTCCGTGCTGCGAATGCTGTACCATTTTCAATATCTCGAGGACCGATGTCCAATCGTAGTGGAACACCCTTGATTTCCCAATCAAAGTATTTCTGACCAGGATGTAAATCTCTGTCATCAACTTTCACTCTAAATCCAGAATTACGTAGTACGGAGGCAAGTTCATGCGATTTAGCAACAGTATCAACTTCTGCATTCTTCCTGATCATCGGGCAAATTACAATTTGGAATGGCGCTATTGCTGGCGGCATTATCAATCCGTTGTCATCACCATGCATTCCAACTATTGCTCCCAGTAACCTTTCTGACATTCCATACGTGGTTTGGTGGCAATGTTGTTGCTGCGCATCGAGATTCTCATATGTCAAATCGAAAGCTTTGGCCCATTGGTCTCTGTAATGGTGACAGGATGCAACTTGCAAAGTACGACCATTCGGCATAATCGCATCTATTCCGATGGTATACCATGCCCCTGGGAATGTATCCCACACCGGCCTCTTGGCCTTAATCACCGGTAGGCAAAGGTCGTGCATCAGGTTGTCAACAATCTCTAGGTCCTGCTGGATTTGTCTGGTTGCACACTCTTCATCTGCGTGTGCAGTATGTGCTTCGAAGAAGTGTATCTCTCGAACTCGAATGAAAGAACGTGTCTGCTTGGTTTCATATCGGAACGTATTGACCATCTGGTAAACCTTCAATGGCAAATCCTTGTGAGACCTGACCCACAATGGGAACATTGTGTACATGGCAGTCTCGCTAGTAGGTCGCAAGAACATTGGAATATCCAATTCATTCTCTCCTGCGTGTTTTACCCAGTAAACTTCCTTCTTGAAACCGCCTTCCTCATCTTCATCTCGAAGATCATCAGGGTCAACTCCCTCTTCCCTTGCTCGCTTTAGTCGTGCGACCAGAGCATTCTCCTTTTCGAGTAAGTTTTCAGGGATAAGAAGTGGGAAATTAACCTCTTCGTGCTCGGTTCTCTCCATCTCGGAGTGAGTCAATGCATCGATGAGTTTCATCGTTTTCCAGCCATATGGTCTCCAAACATCCATTCCCTTAATCGGGTAGCGCTTGTCAACTAAATCCGCAGCTTCAACAATGAATGGATACCATGCATTGAAATCTTCAGTTTTTGAGGGAATCCCTCGCTTGGCTTTACCCATACAAACACCTCAACGGCGTCGCAGTGCGACCAAGAGTACAAGGATACTGGAAACTAGAGCAACATAGTCTGGGATTCCCATTTCTGGAAACGGCATTGACCATCCCATTTCATTTCCAATGTTATGAATATCAATCCAGTTGATTCTAGTGGCCTCTTCTGTACACTTGGCTGCGGTACATTGTGAGTTAAGGAATCCGAACAAACCGAAGATATTGCCTGCGCTTACCAAAGTGGATAGTAGACCAAACAGTAGCAACTTCTTGCCTTTCTTCTCAGGTTCTGCCACCGGTGTTGGAATCATCGGTAGTTCTGGAAGCGGAGCAGGTTCAGCGCCAGGGATGACCTCGACCATAGCCGAAACGTGCTGCGGATTTTCTGCAGCCATTTCTGCAGGAGGTAGTCCAGTAGAGCGGCTTGGCTTGGTCGGTGTAATAGGCTCAATCATCAGTCCAAAGATTCTCTCTGCAAGAGATGCGAGAACTGGATCTGCAGCGATTTCAGCCTCATCGATTTGACCATCGAGAAGCCGTTGTAACTTGTCATCTTGGTCCGTCACGATACAGCCTCCCTGCTCAATGTGGGCAGGTGCTCATTATCAAGTATTTGCCTCAGGCATTGCCAGCGGCTTCTACCTCTGCCCAGTCTTTCATGAAACCAGCAAGCCCCTTATCGGTTAGTGGATGAGCCATCAGTTGCCTGAATGTTTTCGTTGGCATTGTCACGGTGTGGGCACCCAATTGCATACATGCTAGCACATGTGTTGGGTGTCTGATAGATGCGGCCAATACCTTGGTTGTGATGTAGTCATAATTATCCCAAGTCGCCATAATTTCAGCGATTAGGGCCATACCGTCGGCTCCAGTATCATCTATTCTGCCAATGAAAGGAGAAACATAGGTTGCTCCTGCTTTTGCTGCCATCAGTGCTTGGGATGCAGAGAAAATCAATGTCACATTGGTCTTTATGCCCCTCTCGGTAAGGATTTTTGTTGCCGCTAGTCCTTCTGGAGTACAAGGGATTTTGATAATTACATTCTCTGGCAATTCAGCTTTCAGTGCCATTGCCTGTTCGATCATTCCATCGGTATCTAGTGCTGTAACCTCTGCTGAAATTGGGCCACTACAAATCGATGCAATTTCAGCGACTACTGTCTTGAAATCTCGACCACTTTTCTTGATTAGAGAAGGGTTTGTAGTAACTCCATCGAGAATTCCCCATGAGGCAATTTCTCGGATTTCATCAACATCTGCGGTATCAAGGAAGAACTCCATGATGCAACCGGTTACCTAGAGGGTGCTTCAAGCCTTCCTTCCAATCGCCTTCTTTGCAGCGTCGGCAACATGATGGGATTTCAACCCCATCATCTCAAGCATTTCTTCAGCTTGAGCAGACTCTCCAAAGCGGTCGTGTACACCGATTCTCTCCATTGGAACAGGGGTGCTAGAAATGAGATGTTCAGCAACAGCACCACCTAATCCACCAATGATTGAGTGATCTTCTGCGGTCACAATCGCTCCACACTTAGCAGCCATTCTGTCTACTAACTCGGTATCCAGTGGCTTGATTGTATGCATGTCGACTACAGCTGCGCTAATTCCTTCGGATGCTAGCGATTCTGCAGCAGCCATTGCTTCGTGAACCAATACACCACATGCAATGATCGCCACATCACTTCCATCTCTGAGAATGACGCCTTTGCCAATCTCAATTTCATCTTCTCTGCCGTCATATACAACCGGAGTCTTGTTTCTAGCTGTCCTAGTATAGGATGGCTTGCCCAAGCCAGGCAGTTGCTTTGTCAATTCCTTGGTAGAGACATCATCACATGGATGCATGACCACAACATTTGGTAGAGTACGATAGATTGCCAAATCTTCTATTGATTGGGCTGAAGAACCATCAGTTCCTGTGTGGGTACCACCATGTGAACCACAAAGATGGACTGCTAAATTTGGTCTTGCTACGCCATTGCGCATCTGCTCAAATGCTCGCTCTGTGAAAATTGCAAATGTACTTGCAAATGGAATGTATCCGCTGGAGGCAAGTCCTGCAGCTACTAGCAACATGTTTTGTTCGCCAATTCCACAAGAAACAGTACGCTCCGGGTGTGCCTTTCTGAAGTGAAGTGACTTGGTACTCTTTCCTAAGTCAGCTTCGAGAACGACGACCTTGTCGTTCCCTGCTAACTCTAGCAAAGCATCGCCATATCCATCTCGTGTTGCAGCCATCCGTGTCATGCACTCACCCCCAATTCGCTCAGTGCCTGTGCCAATTGTTCATCTGAAGGAGCAGCACCATGGAATGCCGGGTTATCTTCCATGAAGGATACACCTTTGCCTTTGACGGTATTTGCAATAACTACCGCTGGCTTATCGGTGATGGTATCCATCCATGAAATTGCATCTACGATTTCCGACATATTGTGACCATCAATCACTTTCACAGCCCAGCCAAATGCCTCCCATTTTGCTGGGATATCGAACATACGCATTTGCACTTCACAGAAATCGTCATTCTGAATTCTGTTACGATCAACGAAGACGTTCAAATTGCCGAGTTCATGGTGTGCGGCAGCCATAGCAGCTTCCCAAACGCTTCCTTCTTGGATTTCTCCATCTCCCAACATTACGTATGCACTTCTTTGTGAGCCATCTATTCTAGCAGCAATAGCACAGCCCATTCCAAATGAAAGTCCCATTCCTAGGGAACCTGCAGAGAAATCAACACCTGGACACCACTTCATGTCCACGTGTCCCTGACAAACTCCTCCTTTGACACGATATGATTCCAAATCTGCATGGCTGATAAAACCCATTTCGGCTAATACAGCATACATGCCTGGAGATGCATGCCCTTTGGACAAAATGAATCTGTCACGATCTTCCCAATCTGGGTCATCTGGCTTGACTCGAAGTCGGTTACCATACAGTGCACATAGGATGTCTATTTCCGATAGTGAACCGCCAGGATGACCTGCTTGAGCTCTATGTGTCATCTTACAAATTTCAACACGACACTTACGTGCCATTTCTTCAAGTTCTGAGATAGTCATCCCTGACATTGCGCCTCTCACCGAGAATCGGCCTTTGACTATGGCCTTTCATCGTTGTGTTCAGTTTCGAGGGGGTGTAAACAAGCCAGCAAGCCTCTTTGCCCCATCGCTGAGAACTTCTAGTAAGTCCCTGAGCAAGTTTCCTTTTCGGGGCATTGCTCTGCTGGAAAGAAGGATGAATACCGCGGCGAACCATGCAAAGAAAATCATCGAAAATAGGTTACCCAA
>MDSZ01140682.1_pt1 | contig 17694 bp, 18 predicted proteins | sample 811201 | NCBI WGS metagenome assembly MDSZ01 (sample SAMN05326647, study PRJNA326480) | marine metagenome | isolation source: seawater | place: Indian Ocean: North | collected 2010
ATCAACTAGGTAAAGGAGATAAATTATGGCAACAGTTACAAACTGGATTGATCATTTAAGTGCCAAAGAAGTTCAGGGTGCAATTTATCCTGGAGTTGGGTCTGAAGGTATCTTGGTAATTATTGCTCTAGTAATTTGGATAGGATGGCATGTTTTACAAAATAATGCCGAGTCTAAACATCTGGAGAAATTAGCAAGAAAAAGACACAGTGCTAATGATCACAAAAGTAATATTACCGAATGGTAATTAAAGTTTAATTTTATAAAGGGCGCATTAATTTGCGCCCTTTGTATCACTAAAAATTTCTAAAAAAATGTCTGAAAATTTTGAAGAAAAAAAAAATAAAACACCAGAAAAAATGGCACGTCTGGCGTGGCCTAAAGCTAAATACGGAGCTATATTTGCAATTATATTTATAATAGTTGGAAACTTAATATATTATAAGGATAAAATTTTTTCTTTTTTAAAATAAAATATGTTAGATTAAAAAATGCCTAAAAATTTATTCAAGATAGCACAAACAAAAAAAATAAAATATTTTTTAATTAGTTTTGTAGATTTATTTGGTGTTTTGAGATCAAAGTTAGTTCCAGCTCAAGCAATTTCTGAGATGCAAAAAAATGGAGCTGGTTTTGCTGGTTTTGCTACTTGGTTAGATATGACTCCTGCTGATACAGATATGTTTGCTATACCGGATCCAGATAGTCTAATTCAATTACCATGGAATAAAGAAGTTGGTTGGTTAGCATCAGATTTATGGATGGATGGTAAGCCTGTAAAAGCATCTCCTAGAATAATGTTAAAAGATCAAATTAAAAAATTAAATAACAAAAATTTAAAAATGAAATCTGGCGTTGAATGTGAATACTTTTTAATTACACAAGATGGTTTAAATATTGCTGATCCGAGAGATATTCAATCTAAACCTTGTTATGATCAATCAGCTTTAATGAGAAGATATGATTTAATAAAAGAAATATGCGATAGCATGATCTTAATGGGTTGGAAGCCATATCAAAACGATCATGAAGACGCTAATGGACAATTTGAAATGAACTGGGATTATGATGATTGTTTGGTTACTGCAGATAGACATGTTTTTTTCAAATATATGGTAAAATCTTTAGCTGAAAAACATGGTTTAAGGGCAACATTTATGCCAAAACCTTTTCAAAACCTAACTGGAAATGGTTGTCATGCACATGTTTCTTTATGGGATGATAAGATAAATAAATTTTTAGATAATAACGATCGTTACGGCCTTAGCAAAACTGCGTATAATTTTTTAGGAGGCGTAATGAGACACGCCCAATCTTTATCAGCTTTTTTCAATCCAACGATAAATAGCTATAGAAGAATAAATGCACCTCCAACTAAATCAGGAGCTTCGTGGTCTCCAAGTAGCATTTCATATTCAGGAAATAATAGAACACATATGATAAGAATTCCCGATGCTGGAAGATTTGAACTTAGGTTGATGGACGGATCTGTAAACCCCTATTTGCTCCAAGCTGGAGTAATTGCAGCAGGCTTATTTGGAATGAACAATAAGTCAGATCCAGGAGAGCCCTTGAATTGCAACATGTATACTGATTACAAACAATATCCAGATTTAAAAAAGCTACCAGATGATATTGAGGAGGCTATTTATAATTTAAATGACAATAAAGAACTTAAAGAGTCTTTTGGTGAAGATGTGATTAATAGTTATATTAAATTAAAAAAAAGTGAAATCGATGATTTCAATAAAAGTGAAAGATTTGATAAAGAGGATACTGTTACTGATTGGGAAAAAAATAATACTTTAGATTGCTAAAATGTCAGCTGAATCTGAAGTTTTAAATTGCAAATACTCAAGTTTCTTAGAAAATAAAAAAAATAATTTTAACAAAAAAAATATTTTAAATATCTTGTCGCAAAAGGATATGGACGATGCATATGAAACAATTTCAAAATGGGAAAACTATCGTCCTACGCCATTAATAAATTTGAAGAAACTTTCAGAAAAACTTGGACTTAATTATATTTTTTATAAAGATGAGTGTAAGAGATTTAACCTTAAATCTTTTAAAGCTTTAGGTGGCGCTTATGCAGTAGAGAAAATAGTAAATGAAAACAAAAATATTATTATTTCTACAGCTACAGCTGGAAATCATGGTAGATCTGTAGCCTGGGGTTCAAAAAAAAATGGTGTTAAGTGTAAAATATTTATTAGTGAATTTGTTAGTGAGTTTAGAGCAAATATGATGAGAAGTTTTGGAGCGGAAGTAATAAGAATTAAAGGAAATTATGATGACTCTTTAAAGGAATGTATAAAACAATCGAAAAAAAATAATTGGCAAATCGTTCAAGATGTGGCATGGCACGATTATAGATTGGTACCAAAATTAACTATGGCTGGATATTCAGTAATGATGAGAGAAATCTCAGATCAAATAAATAAAAATAAAATTTCTCATATAATTTTGCAAGCTGGTGTTGGGGGAATGGCTGCAGCTATGATAGCTGGAGTTGCTAGTTATTTAAATACTATCCCAAAAATTATTGTTGTTGAACCAGAGAATGCTGCCTGTGTTTTAGAAAGTATTAAATTTGGGGAAATTAAAAAAATTTCTATTAAAAAGGAAAGTTTAATGGGAGGTATGTCATGTGATGAGGTTTCTTTGGTTCCTTGGGAAATTTTAAGAAATTCTGTAAGCCACTGTGTAACCGTTTCTGATGACTATATTGCAAACGCTATTAAATGTCTTGCTAATTCAAGTTTTAGTGAAGAAAAAATTATAGGTGGAGAATGTTCAACTCCAGGAATAGTAAGTTTAATCGGTTTATGTAATAATAAAAATATTAGAAATAAACTAAATCTTAACACAGATTCAAATATATTATTGTTTGGATGTGAAGGAGATGCTGATGAAGAATTATATCAAAAGCTATTAAACCAATAAAAATTATGAAAAGAAAAGTTCTACTAAAAAAAAATAAAAATTTAGATTTTTATAAAATTTTTAAACCACAACTTTCTCCAAAGGAAATGTTAGAGTTGGGTGTTTTTGGAGGATCGTATTTTGGATTAAATATAAAGGAATATCCAAAGTCATGGTTCAAAAAAGCAAAGCTTAGCAAAAATTTTGATGTAAGTTTAAACCGTTTTAGAGTTAAGTCTGGATTAACTAGGCAGCACTGGATTGAAAAAGGTTGGATTTTTAAAGAAGATCCTCTTGGTTGGTTTCAATGGTATTGTAGATTTTCTAATGGAAGACGAATTCCTCATATAGACGAAATTCAAATTAAAAGATGGAAAAATTTTAAGCGACATGTTTTGGCTATAGAAAAAAATTGTGAAAAAAACGATTTATCCTGTAGAAGGAGACAAAGACAAGCAATTTTACAATGGGCTTATAATCCATTTATATGATTTACCGTAAAATGGCTATTTAAAGAGCTTTATTAGTAGTTTTTGCTGTAATTTTTGCTTACCATAAATTATTAAAATAATTTTTATTTATACTTTGTTTTAAAATCTATACCATATTCAGATCTGGGACCTTTTCTTAAACCAAATGGTCCTGCAAAAAACAAAGTTAAGGGCTTCGTTTGAGGTTTTAAATCAACTCTGTGTAGGTTATTAGCAGACCTAAAGCCAATGTATCCAGGTTTTCTCCAAAATTTCCCTTTTTTATTTGTTTCCCAATAACCATCTCTTAATATAATTGTAATATAAGGGCAGGTATGGTTATGAACTCCCTCGCCATGATCATCAGCCAACATTTCATGTATTAAAATATTGAAAGGAAACCATTTAGGTCTTCTTCTAAATAAAAGATAATATCTATTAATCCAAGGTTTAGCTTTATGATATTGTGGATGACTTGGACCTCTATCTAATACAGTTCTTTTTCGTCCTAATTTATCAAGTATTTTTAAAATCATTATTAGTTTAATCTAATTACAGAATTTTCTTTAATTATATACAAATTTTTATTTAAAACAAACGGCCTTGATATTTTGCCGTTATCTATTTTTAATATTGATTGAGGTTTTCCAGTTAAAGTATCAATAATTATTAATTTTCCATTATTGGTAGTCAAATAAATATTTTGTGATCCAACAATAAATCCAACTGGTTCTATTTTTAATCTTTTTTTCATTTTAAATTGTTTAAAAATATCTGTAACTCTAATTATATTTCCCGATTTTTTATCAAGTACAAATAAAAAACCTTCTATAGATACCGTAAAAATTAAATCATCAATTAAAGTTGGTCTAGAGATTGAATTAATTTTTTGTTTCCAATTAACGATTCCAGTAGAAATATCTAAAGAAAAAAATTCATTTTTATTGTTTGAAAATACAATTGTATCATTATCTCCAATGATGTCTGAAGTTTTCAAAAATATTTGTTCATCATATAGTAAACTTCCGATTGTTGGTGTTTGCCAATATAATTCTCCATTATTAATGTTAACAGCGCTTATATCGCCTAGAGAATTATTAAAATAAACAACATCATTAATTATAATTAAAGAAAGTTTTTTTTGAGATTTAATAAAAGATTTATCCGTTTTCATTTTCCAAATTTCATTACCATCTTTTAATGAAAAACATTTTAATATATTTTCAAAATCAATAACAAAAAATTTATCTTTATATATTTTAACTTGAGAATTGAAGGGAGAAGTATTATTTTTTGACCATAATAATTCACCTGTATTAATGTCTAAAGCATAATACTTTGAAATATTATCAGCAACTAAAAGAATATTTTTGTTTCTCGCTAAGAATAATATTGGATTTAATTTTTTTTCAGATTTAGTGTAATAATTTTTTTTCCAAATAAGCTTTGATGAATTATTAAATTTTAAAATGGAGCCTTTATTATCAAAAAATATAACATTTTCTTTATCAAATACTATTTCAGGTTCAAAAACATCAAAATCCTGAATTTTTGCAAATTTATATTTAGAAATACTTTTTAAGTTTCCATTATAGTTTACTCTTCCGTTATTGTTGTCAAAATTATTAACAAAACTATTATTAATGAGATTGGCAGATAAATTAATTTTTAAATTTGGATTGATTTCATTTTTTAATGCTTTTTCTGTAACAAAAATTTCCTTAATTTTATTCTCAGCTTTTTCTTCTTTGGTAATTTTTTTTGTTTTTGTCCAAAAACCAGTTTTTTTATCAAAAGAACAATTTGTTAAAAATACTAAATATACAAATAAAAATAGCTTTACTAATTTATGCACTAAAAATCTCTATTTAATCTTTTTTGAGCCTCAATTTTAATTTTTTCATTACTATTTTCAAAAATTAAAATTTGCGAAAAAAAATCTTTCGCTTTTTGTTTTTGATTTTTAAAATAAAAATATTCTCCCATCAAATAAAGTCCATGAGATTTCCATATACTATCTGAATTTATTAAAGGTTTAATAATATCCATCAAATTACTTTCGGACTCAAAATCAGAATTGAACAAAGCCTTTTTATATATGATTAAGTTTTTAATTTCTTTTTCTAAATTTGTCTCATTTAATAGAATATCAAAAAATTCATTAATCTTATTTGGATTAGTAACGATTTTGTTATCAATTAAAAAATATAGAGCTAAAGGTGAATAAGCTCTGTCTTTTTCATTTATTACATCCACTAATTCTTTTTCTACATTTAATTTATTACCAGCCTTAAATGATATGATTGCTGCATTATATTTATCGGATATTTTAATATTTTTTTTATTTTCAAACTCTTTAAAAATAAAATATCCGAATAATAAAAAAATTAGTGTTAAAAACAGTAAAATTATTTTTTTTTTACTATTTATTAAAAAATTTTTAATCTTTTCGTACCTTGTATTTTCATTTATTATTTGAATTTCTTCGTCCATAATTTAAATCATTTTCCTTAAAACATATTTTAAAATTCCATCGTTTTTAAAATATTCAATTTCATTTTTTGTATCAATTCTGCAAATAGTTTCTATTGTTTTAATATCGCCTGATTCATACTTAATCTCTACTTTTACTTTTTCTAAAGGTTTAATGCCTTTTTCTAAATTTATAACAGTAATTAATTCAGATCCAGTAAGTTTTAAGTTTAATCTATTCATTCCGTTACTAAACTGAAGTGGCAAAATTCCCATACCAATTAAGTTTGATCTATGAATTCTTTCAAAAGTTTCTGCTATTACAGCTTTTATCCCTAAAAGTTTTGTGCCCTTTGCAGCCCAATCTCTTGATGATCCTGTGCCGTACTCCTTGCCACCTATAACAATTAAATCAATTCCTCTTTTTTTATATTCCATTGCTGCTTCATAAACAGGCATAATTTTTGCTTCAGGATATAATTTTGTAAATCCTCCTTCCGTCCCTGGCGCCATTTCATTTCTTATTCTTATATTTGCAAAAGTTCCTCTTGTCATTATTTCATGATTTCCTCTTCTAGATCCGTACGAATTGTAATCCTTTGGTAAAATTTGATTTTTCATAAAATATTCTCCAGTAGGACTTTCTTTTTTAATCGATCCTGCTGGAGATATATGATCTGTTGTAACCATATCTCCTAAAATTAGTAATGGCCTTGCATTTTTTATCTCTTTAAATCCTTCCGGTTTGTCAGAAAGGTTATCAAAAAATGGAGGTCTTTTTACATATGTTGATCCTTCATCCCAATTATAGATACTACTTTTCTTAGTTTTAATATTTTGCCATTGAACTGGGCCCTCTGAAACATTTGAGTATCTTTTTATAAACATTTCTGCATTCAATGCTTTTTTTAAAGTTTCTTCTATTTCTTTATTTGATGGCCAGATATCCTTTAAATAAATTTTTTTTCCATTTTTATCTACACCCAAAGAATCTTGATATAAATCAATTTCCATATGACCAGCAAGAGCATAAGCTACAACGAGTGGGGGTGAGGCTAAATAGTTTGCTTTTATATGTGGAGAAATACGGCCTTCAAAATTTCTATTTCCCGATAAAACAGATACTGCATATATATTTTTCTTATCTATCGCATTAACAATATTTTCAGGTAAAGGACCTGAGTTTCCAATACAGGTCGTGCAACCATATCCAACTAAATTAAACCCCAATTCATCTAAGTATTTGTTTAAACCAGCTTTTTCTAAATAGTCAGTCACTACTTGTGATCCTGGTGCTAATGATGTTTTTACCCAAGGTTTTGTTTTTAAACCTAATTGTACCGCCTTTTTTGCTAATAAACCTGCACCAATTAAAACATTTGGGTTAGATGTATTTGTGCATGATGTAATTGCAGCAATTAAAATAGAACCATCTTCTATTACAAAATCAGAGTTAACAACTTTTGAAACATTTTTTTCTTCTCTTCCAGTACTATCCTTAAATACTTTTTTGAAGTTATATGATGCTTCATTTAATGAAACTTTATCTTGAGGTCTTTTTGGTCCAGAAATAGTTGGAACAATTGATGACATGTTTAGAGAAATTGTATCACTAAACTGTATATTTTCGCTTGCCCATAAACCTTGGTCTTTTGCATATTTTTCTACAATAGCAACTGTATGTTCATCTCTTCCAGAAAATCTAAGATATTTTAAAGTTTCTTCGTCGATTGGGAAAAAACCACAAGTAGCTCCATATTCAGGTGCCATATTTGCTATAGTTGCTCTATCTGCAAGGGTTAAAGATTTTAATCCTTCTCCAAAGAATTCAACAAATTTCCCGACAACACCTTTGTCTCTTAACATTTTTACAACAGTTAAAACTAAATCGGTTGCTGTAGTGCCTTCTGGCATTTTGTTTTTAAGTTCAAAACCAACAACCTCAGGTATTAGCATTGAAATAGGCTGCCCCAACATTCCTGCTTCTGCTTCTATACCACCTACTCCCCAACCTAGAACTGATAATCCATTTACCATTGTAGTATGACTGTCTGTTCCAACTAAAGTGTCGGGAAATAAATAATTATCATTATTATATTTTTCAGACCATACTACTTTTGATAAATATTCTAAATTAACTTGGTGACAAATTCCTGTTCCTGGAGGAACAATTCTAAAATTATTAAAAGCCTGCTGTCCCCATTTTAAGAAAGAATATCTTTCACCATTTCTTTTGAATTCTATATCAACATTTTTTTCAAATGAATCAGCATTAGCAGATTTATCTACTTGAACTGAATGATCTATAACTAGATCAACTGCTGAAAGAGGATTAATAGAATTTGGATCTTTATTTTTTTCTTTAACAGCCTCACGCATTGCTGCTAAGTCAGCAACAGCTGGTATTCCAGTATAATCTTGTAACAATACTCTTGCAGGTCTATATGCTATTTCTGTGGTTGATTTTTTTTCTTTCAGCCAATTTTTGACTGCTATAATTTGATTCTTTGTAACAGATATATCATCTTCGTATCTAAGTAAATTTTCTAAAAGAACTTTTAGAGACTTGGGTAATCTTGAAATACTCTCTAAACCATTTTTTTCAGCTTCCTTAATCGAATAATATTTATATGTTTGATTATTAATATTAATAGTTTTTAAGGCATTAAAAGAATTTTTATTTCCTGGTTGCATAATTTTATATCTTATAGATTATTTCGGCTAAATTATGAATCAAATTATAGATAAAATGTAGCAATACAAGTTAATAGTAAAGTTGACATAACATAATTAAAAAACCTAATAAATTTCTGATTTGTAGCAAATCTTCTGAAAAATTTACCAACAAAAGTCCAAAATGTGATGCTTATAGAAGCGCACAAAAAAGAGACAAGAATTACCCAAAATGAATAATTAATAAAATTCCTTCCACTCTCAACATAAGTTGAAACAATTATAATCCCTACTATGACACCTTTAGGGTTTAAAAATTGAAAAAAAAATGTTTCAATAAATTTTACAGGGTTATCTTTTTTACTTTCTTTAAAGCTTTGTGAAAAGGCTATCTTATAAGCTAAGTAAATTAAAAATAACGACCCAAAAATTTTCAAAATTTCCTGAATGCCTGGATAAATTTTGAAAATATTTATTAAACCAAAATTTAAAACACATACCATTGTAGTAAACCCAAAAATTACACCTAGCATATGTGGAAAAGTTTTTATTACTCCAAAATTAAAACCTGAGTATGAGGCTACTATATTATTTGGACCAGGCGAGCAACTTGTGCCAAGCATAAATAAAGATAAGGACAAAAGCTCAGGGTGCATAAAATTATGCTATCGGTAAGCCATTATCCGCTTTTTGAGAGGGATGAACTAAAGTGACTCTTCCCTCTTTATCTATAGACCCAAGAATTAGTACTTGAGATTTAACGCCTGCAATGTTTTTTTCTGGAAAATTGCATACTCCTATAACTTGTTTTCCTAATAAATTTTCCTCACTATAATAATGGGTTATTTGTGCCGAAGATTGTTTTATTCCAATTTCTTTACCAAAGTCAACTTCAACAACTAGAGAAGGTTTTCGGGCTTTTTCATTTTTTTTTACTGAAATTACAGTACCAAGTCTAATATCAACCTTATCAAATATATCGTAGGTTATTTCTTCTTTCATGAATTTAATATATAGTTAATAATAGATATGAGTACAGAAAATAATTCAGAATATTTATATGAAAATTCTATCAAAATATTATCAGATTTAATAGCTTTCAAAACAATTTCGGGTGAAGATAATAATTCGTTAATAAATTATTGTGACAAAATATTAACAAGTCTTGGAGCAGAGTCCTTTAAAACATACGATAATGAAAAAAAAAGGGTTAATTTATTTGCTACTTTAAAATCAAAAAAACCAAATGGAAAAAGCCCTATAATTCTTTCAGGACATACTGATGTTGTTCCTGTTTCAAAAAGTTGGTCCACAAATCCTTTTAAAGCAACAATAAAAGATGATAAACTTTATGGAAGAGGTTCGTGCGATATGAAAGGATTTATAGCATGTACTTTAGCTTACGCTCCAATTTATTCCAAATCAAATTTAGATAGAGATATTCATTTTTCATTTACTTTTGATGAAGAAACAGCCTGTCAAGGAGCTCCTATCTTAATAGCTGAATTAAAAAAAAGAGGTATAAAAAATGGAATTTGTATCGTTGGAGAACCAACAAATATGAAAATTATCGATGCTCACAAAGGATGTTATGAATACACTACTCACTTTGTAGGATTAGCGGGACATGGATCAGCTCCAGATAAAGGAGTAAATGCTGTCGAGTATGCAGTAAAATTTATAGATAAATTGCTTAAACTAAGAAAAGTGCTTAAAGAAAAAACGCCTAAAGATTCAATTTTTAACCCTCCATATACAACACTTCAAATAGGAGGAATTTCTGGTGGTATAGCTAGAAATGTAATTGCAGATAGATGTAAGGTTGATTGGGAACTTAGACCAGTTGTTAAAGAAGATGGAGTTTTTGTCAATTCAGAGATAGATAAGTTTGTAAATGAAGAATTACTTCCAGAAATGAAAAAAATTTATCCAAAGTCCTCAATTAAAAAAGAAATTATTGGAGAAATAATAGGTTTTAATAGAGAAAAAAATTCAAAGGCATGTGAACTAATTTCAAGTATTACAGGTGATAATTCTCGCGAGGTAGTTTCGTTTGGAACTGAAGCTGGTTTATTTCAAGAAATTGGAATAAGCACCGTAGTATGTGGTCCAGGGTCTATAGAACAAGCTCATAAAGTTGATGAATTTATAAAGTTAAATGAACTTAAAAAATGTTTAAAACTTCTTGAAGGTATTAAAAAAGAATCAAGCTCAAATTAATTCCAACCACCTACTGATTTTACCTCTAAAAATTCCTCAAGACCATGCTCTCCTGCTTCACGACCAATTCCAGAATGCTTAAATCCTCCAAAGGGTGCATCAACTGCTATCCCAGCGCCATTTACATCTACCATTCCAGATCTCAATTTTCTAGCAACTCTTTTTACTTTTTCAGGATCTTGAGTTTGAATATAATTTGTTAACCCGTAAGGTGTATCATTTGCTATTTGGATTGCTTCCTCCTCGGTATCAAACGGCATCACAGATAATACAGGTCCAAAAATTTCAGTTCGAGCTACTTCCATATTATTTTTTACATCAGCAAAAACTGTAGGTTTAACAAAATAACCTTTTTCTAGACCTTTAGGTTTACCTGGGCCCCCTGCTATTAGTTTTGCTCCTTCGTCTATACCTTTTTTAATTAAAGTTTGAATTTTGTTATACTGTGTTTCAGAAATAACAGGACCTATATGTTCTCCTTCTTTTTGAGGATCGCCTACTTCGAAATTCTCTGCATATTTTTTTAATCTTTCTATTGCTTCACTATACATTGATTTTTCTACAAGCATTCTAGTAGGTGCATTGCAAGATTGACCTGAGTTTCTAAAACATCTTAGCGCCCCTCTTTCAATTGCTTCGGGATCTGCATCCTTAAATATAATATTAGCTCCTTTGCCACCTAATTCTAAACTTACTCTCTTAAAATCTTTGGCAGCGTTTTGTGAAATTAATGCTCCTGCTCTTGTTGATCCAGTAAAAGAGATCATATTTACGTCTGGATGACTAGTTAATGCGTCTCCAGTTGTTGCACCATCTCCATTGACCAAATTAAAAACACCAGCTGGAAACTTTGTTTCATGAATTAATTCAGCAAGTATCATTGAGGATAATGGAGCTAATTCCGAAGGTTTTAAAACCATTGTACATCCAGATGCTAATGCTGGCATCACCTTTAAACAAACTTGGTTCATTGGCCAATTCCATGGGGTTATTAAAGCGCATACTCCCTTTGGCTCATAAATAAGTCTTTGATCAGGGGCATGATCACCCAATGACTTTTCAAATTCAAAGTTTTTTAAATATCTAATAAAAGATTTTAAATGAGCAGCTCCTGTGCCTGCTTGAAGTTTGGTTGCAAAATCTTTAGGGGCACCCATTTCTATAGTAATTGCATTAGCTATATCAGCCCATCTTTTTTTGTAATTTTCATACAGTTTTTCTAATAATTTAATTCTTTCATCCTTTTTTGAAAATGCCCAAGAATCATATGCTTTTTTTGCAGATTTTACAGCTTCGTTAATATCTTCCTTGTTACCTAAAGATATAATAGCGCATTCTTCTTCTGTTGCAGGATTTATAACTTTAATTTCTTTTTTGCTTTTTGGTGTTACCCATTTTCCATCAATATAAAAATTTTTTTTATCTATCATAATTAAAATTTAACCTAAAGTTTTTTATTTGCAAACAAATTTGTTAACTCATATATAATTGTTGCAGCTGCTAGTGATGTAAGTTCTGCATGGTCATAAGCAGGAGCAACTTCGACTACGTCAGCAGAAATTAAATTCATTCCGGAAAGACCTCTTAATACATTTACCATTTCTCTTGTTGTCATCCCAGCAATCTCTGGAGTTCCCGTTCCTGGTGCATGAGCTGGATCCAATACATCAATGTCGATTGATAAATATAATGGATTATTACCTACTCTTTTTCTAATTCTTTCTACAATTTTATCTATACCTTCAGTTTGAAATTGATCACAATGAATAATTTTAAATCCAAAACTTTCGTCGTTTTTTAAATCGTCTCTACTATAAAGAGGACCTCTGATTCCAACATGCATTGAAGCATCGTCTAAAAATAAATTTTCTTCTCGAGCTCTTCTAAATGGAGTTCCGTGTGTATATGGTGCACCAAAATAAGTGTCCCAAGTATCTAAGTGTGCATCAAAATGTACTAATGCTACCGGTCCATTGTTAAATTTATTTATCGATCTGAGTAATGGAAAAGCAACAGTATGGTCTCCTCCCATACTGATAATTCCCCCTACATTTTTAAGTAAATCTGTTGCACCTTTTTCAATTTGTTTAATAGCTTCGTCTATATTAAATGGATTGCAAGCTATGTCTCCAGCATCAGCAACTTGCTGTACTTTAAATGGCTCAGCATCATAATTTGGATGGTAGTTTGTTCTTAAGTGTCTTGATGCTTGTCTGATACTTTGAGGTCCAAATCTAGCTCCTGGTCTATAACTTGTTCCAGCATCAAAAGGAATTCCAACGATTGCTACATCGCAACTTTCAACATCTCTTAATTCAGGAAGTCTAGCAAATGTATTTGGGCCAGCAAATCTTGGAACTTTGGTTCCGATTACTGGCTGAATTGGGTTTTTGTTTCTTGTTTTTTTCATTTATATTAAAATATGAATTTTTTAAAAATTATTATTCTTTTCGTTATATTAATTTCAAAGGCTAATGCTAACACAATATACAATTTAATCAAAATACCAAACTTAGAAATTTATGAAAATAATTTGGCAAATAAGGTCATTTATCTTAAAGCTAATAAACCATTTCAAGTAGGAATACACAATAATAATGTAACTTGTTTTAATTCTACTGATAAAACAATTAAAAATAACTTTAATATAATAAAGAAAAATTTAAATAAATATGACACAAACTTTTTAAAAAAAATAAATCTTAAATATGTTATTCTTTGTGAAAATCTTACAGTTGCCGGAATAAATTCAGCAGGGGTTCCTAATTATAAAATGAGAACTTTAATTATAGATTTAAAATTTAGTAAAAAACACTTTGAAAGAGTAATACATCACGAAATATTTCACCTAATAAATGATAGCTACAAAGATTTATTTAGTTATAAGGATTGGAAAGAATTTAATGAAAAAAATTTTGAATATGCTGAATGCTCTACTTGTTCTGATAGATTAGATTTAAATCTTTTAAATAAAACTAATGGTTTTTTAACTGAATATTCTATGTCCACTGCTTCTGAAGATATGGCTGAGCTTTTTTCATTTTTGACTATTGATAGTAAAAAAATCAAGTTTTTAGCTTTAAATGATAGTATTTTAAATAAAAAAATTTCATTCTTAGAAAAAAAATTATTGAAAATTGATAATAATTTTAAATTTTAAATGATAAAAAAAATAAAACAAACCAAGTCAGAAAAAATTTTGTTATTTTTTATTATATTTTTAGGTGTAATCACACTTTTTTCTTATGTAACAATGAAAAATAAATGTTTATTTGTAAAACAACATAATCCGGAAAAATTAAAATTCAATAAACCAGAAAATATTGCAGTATTAAATCTTCCATGTGGAAATGTAATAATAGAACTTTATCCAAATATTTCTAAAAATTCAGTAGAGAGATTTAAAATGTTAATAAGATCTGGTGAATATGATAATGTTGCTTTCCACAGAGTTTTAAAAAATATACTTGTACAAGCTGGTGATTTAGAATTTGGAAAAAAAAATAATTTAAATTACACATATATTGGAAGTGGTAAATCAAAATACGGAACTATAAAATCTGAATTAGATAATGACTTTGATTTTAAAGTAGGAAGTGTTGCGTTAGCTAGGAATGATGAAAAAAATACTGAAGATAGCCAATTTTTTATTTTATTAAAAGATGCGCCTTTGTACCAAGGAGAGTATTCGCCTCTTGGCAAAGTGCTTTATGGTCTTGAAGTTCTTAAAAAAATTAAACATATGGAAAAATCTGAATATGTATTAAGACCAGATTTTATTATTTCATTTAAAATGTTAATTAATTAAAATCTTACCTGTAGACAGAGTATGCTTAATTCTTTCTTGAGTTTTTTTTGTTTGAATAAGTCTCATAAATGATTCTAATTCTAACTTATATAAATCATCCTCACTTAGAGTTTTATCCAAAGTTGTATCGCCACCACTCAAAACATTGGCTAATTCTTTACCAACTTCCATCCCATGATCTAATATTATTTTTTCATTATATAATTTCTCTAAAATTTTAATCATTTTTTCTTTAAGTACTTTGCCAGATAAATTAAACTTACATTCTTTTGGTGGGGTAAAGTCTCGATTTTCTTCAATTATTTTTTTTGAAAATTCAAAAAGACTATTTCTATTCATTACCTTTTTATCTTCTGGTCTTAAAAATTTTAATGGTTCAGCTTCTACAGTTGACGTTGCTGTAGTTGCATAACCAATAATATTAAATACTTTTAAAGGCGCGTAATCTGGATCTTTTTTTGCCTCAGGTGTTTGGAACCATCTCCATAAAACTTCTTTACATCCACCACCCGCTGGTACAAGACCAACTCCTGTTTCAACTAGTCCCATTACAATATTTGTATGCGATACCACAAAATTAGATTGAATAGCTACTTCCTCACCTCCGCCTAAAACTAAACCAGATGGAGCTGATATTACAGGATGCTTTGAATATTTTAAATGTTTGCAAGTTTCTTGAAAATATTTAATAAATTTTTCAATAGATTTAAAATCGCCTTTGTCTGCGAAGTTCATCGTATATGTTAAGTTTACTCCAGCAGAAAATTGCATACTTTCGTTTATAATTATTAAAGGTTTATCAGTTGCATTTTTTAAGGCATCCATGGAATCATAATCCAAAGCACATGCTTTTGTGGTAAATTCAACAATATTAAAATCTTTAAATCTATAAATATCCGCAGATTTGTTTTTATCTATTTTGATTGCTTTCGGTTTAATTTTTCCTAATGTTTCAATATCTGTATACTTTTGTCTTTCTCCATAAAAATTTTCATCTTTAGTTTTTGATAATTTTTCTAAAAACTGATTATTTTCAAAATTATCTATACGTTTAAAAAAATTACCAACTCCAATTGCTTTTAACATTTCAAATGGACCCATCGCCCAGTTAAAACCAAGTCTCATGGCTTCATCTATATCATTAAATTGATTTGTAATTCCTGGCACTAAAGAAGAAGCATACTTTATGATTTTTGATATGACTGACCACGCATATTCTCCGTATTTATCCTTTCTATTTATTAATAAGTGCAAATTTACAGTCTCTATGCCAAGATCAATTTTGGTTGTAGGAGAATATTCACCTGTTTCAAGATTGATTGCCTCTAATATTTTTTGATTATTTTTTTTATTCATTCTGTAAAAACCACCTTTGCCTTTCCTGCCCGTGTAACCTGTTTGTATTAATTTTGTGATTAATGGAATTTCTTTAGCTACCGCTTGAAAAGGATCATTTTTTGATAATTCTTTAATAAAACTTTTTAATACATCTGACATTAGGTCTATACCAATTAAATCATAGAGACCGAACACTCCAGTTTTTGGAATACCCATTGGTCTACCAAAAACAGCATCTGCTTCTTCTATGGATAATTTCATTTTAAAGGCCTCGGTCATTGCAACCTGCATAGCAAAAACTCCAACTCTATTTCCTAAAAAACCTGGTGTATCGTTACAAACAATCGCTCCTTTTCCTAACTCTTTTTCACAAAATTTTTTTAATGAATTAATTTTATCAAGATCGTTATTTTCATTTTTTACGATTTCTAATAAACCCATATAACGAACAGGATTAAAAAAATGTGTAATACAAAAATCTTTTTTTTGCTCATTTGTAAGTTTTTCAGATAAAATTTTTATAGGAATTGATGAAGTATTAGAAGAAACTATTGCACCTGATTTTCTAAATTTAAAAATTTTATCATAAATATTATGTTTAATATCTATTCTTTCAACAACAGCTTCAACTACCCAGTCAGCATCTTTTACCACGTCAAAATCGTCTTCGATATTTCCTACTTTGATATTATCTATTTTGTTTTTATCAATTAATAACGGTGGTCTTGATTTATGAATTCTTTCTCTCGCGTTTTGACTAATTTCTGTTTTTAAATCTAATAAAGTTACTGGGATGTTAGCATTACATAAGTGAGCGGCTATACCACTTCCCATTGTTCCTGAACCAATTATGACAACTTTTTTAATTTCCATAATAATACAATTTGAAACTTAAATATTAACTATCTGTTAATACCTCTTATCCTCTCAGATCTCCTTCTAAGAAGTTCTGCGGTAACAAGTATTAATGTTGAAAGAACAATTAGACAGGTTGCAACAGCTAGAATAGTTGGGCTCAATTGTTCTCTTAAGCCTGTCCACATTTGAATTGGTATAGTTGTATTATCTAATCCAGCAAGAAATAGTACAACCACAACTTCGTCAAAAGAAGTAACAAAAGCAAATAAACCACCAGATATTACTCCTGGTAAAATTAATGGCAGAGTTATTTTCATAAAAGTATTAACTGGATCGCTTCCTAAACTAGATGCGGCTCTTGTTACGCTATGATCAAAACCTGATAATGTAGCTGTAACTGTAATCACAACAAATGGAGTTCCTAAGACTATATGAGCTAAAATAATTCCTGTGTGTGTTGCTGCCAGGCCAACTTTTGCCATAAAAAAGAAAATTGCAACACCTGAAATAATAAGTGGAACTATCATAGGTGAAATTAAAGTTGCCATTATTATACCTTTATAAGGCATGTGTCTGCTACTTAAACCTAAAGCGGCTACAGTTCCAAGTAAAACTGAACCAAGAGTCGCAAAAATTGCAATAATAAAACTATTTTTTGCTGCTAAACCCCATGGATTTTTTGTTCCATAAACCATATCATGATACCACCTTAATGAAAAAGCCTCTGGATCAAGTCTTTTCATTCCATCTGAAAAGACCAAAAATTCTTCAGCGTTAAAAGACAATGGAAAAATTACAAATAAAGGTGCAATTAAAAAGAAAAATACAGCTGCACAAATAATTAAATATATATAGTGCCAAATTCTATAATGTGGTTCTGTATATTTTGGTAAAGCCATATTTATCCTAGTTTAATATTATCAATTCCAA
>MDSZ01270587.1_pt1 | contig 17694 bp, 17 predicted proteins | sample 811201 | NCBI WGS metagenome assembly MDSZ01 (sample SAMN05326647, study PRJNA326480) | marine metagenome | isolation source: seawater | place: Indian Ocean: North | collected 2010
ATGCACCAATCAGATTTTTCCCTGCTAATGTATTAATCCCTGTTTTCCCGCCAACCGAACTGTCAACTTGAGCGAGAAGGCTTGTCGGTACCTGAACGAAATCAACGCCACGCAATAGGGTTGCCGCTGCAAATCCAACCAGATCTCCGATGACGCCGCCTCCAAAGGCAATTAAAAGAACTGATCGATCAATTCCTAATGCTAAAATGTCGTCAAGTAGGCGCGATAAGATCGGAATGGATTTGCTGGCTTCACCAGCTGTCAAAGAAAAATGGTTAATTTTCCTCGCATAGGGTTTAAAACCAGCCTCAAGACGCGCCAGATGAAGTTTTGCGACGTTCTTATCGCTGACAATAACTATGTGACGGTCAACGACAATTGAATTAAGCACGTCACCTGAGCGATCAATCAAATCGGGACCAATAACGATGTCGTAAGATCGATTACCAAGTCCAACGGTTAATATATCTTGCTGCATTCTCAAGTCACCTACCGCCTCGCCAGATGTGTGTCAAGAGTCTGGAGTAATGCCATCATCGCCTTACGTGTTGATAAGCCGTGTGTGTCAATGTGGATTTGAGCCTTTTGATAGTGCTTTTCCCGTTCTTTGTGTAACAGTTTTAGCGTTGCCAGTGGATTATCATTATTCAGCAGTGGTCGCGATTTAGTGTCACCAATGCGTGCCAGTAATGTTTCTGGCGGCGCTTTGAGCCAAACGACATGAGCTTGCGCTAACAAAAGGCTGGCAGTTTGTGGAGAGCAAAATGCGCCACCACCAGTTGCGATGACTTGTGGTTCGGAAAAAATCAACGTTGAAATGGTTCTGTGTTCCAATTCTCGAAATTTTGCCTCTCCCGCCAACTCAAAAATTTCGTTAATGTTTATGCCGGCATCGCTGACGATTTTCTGGTCGCTGTCGGTGAAATTAAGCTTTAGAAATTCAGCGGTCCGCCGTCCAATAGCAGATTTGCCACTTCCCATTAAACCAACCAGTACCAATGACCGATCAAGGCGCCCGACAATATCGGCTGCCAGTTGTGCGGTGTTAGCAGAAGACAGAGTGGCTTTTGTATGTGAATGTTTCATAGCGACTAGCATAACGGGCCAGGGCCGCAAGGCCAATAGATCTTCAATTATTGGTCAGTTTGTCGAAATACCATATAAATATAATAGGATTGGTGACTTTGCCCAATTGCCGACATAATGTTGTCATAATGACCACTTTTTTGAGCAAGATATTAAATAACTCATAAAGACAAAAAAAATGTAAGTTTGTGATTAATGGTTGATTACCGGCATTTTATTTGGATGACGCATGCCAACAAACAGAAAAAGTAAGCGGAAAGCCTAAAAAAAATTACATAAAAACATTGGGGGAAATATGACACGGATCGCAATTTTATTTTTTGTTCTGACTGGTGGGTTCGCAATTGGTCTTGTTGTTTTATCAAACTGGCAAATACCAGCTCCAACTACTGCAATTGACAAGGTAATTCCAAATGAAAAATTGCCAAAATAAGCATAAGTCCCGGCTGTTGGTATCGGTGTCGAAGGCGGCACGCTACGTCTCAACGTTCGTTCTCCTACTTGGATCGACAATGGTTTCTTCGCTGGCGCAACAGAATGCGCCAATCAACCTGCTAACAATCGCACCGGTAAATACAAATGTTGATAGTTCCAGTGGCCCAACCAGCATCGACCAAGCAGTTGAACGGGCACTGGTTGTTGATGGCTTGGCCTCCGACTCCAAACACTCCCGACAGACAGATGAAATAACGAAAGCGCGCCGAACAGGGGAGTCGACAGCAAATACGCTGCAGGGGGACTTATCATCTGAATATCCTACCGCAATATCTGTTGATGGTCTGCAAACCCAAGTTGTAGAGACAGATAGTGATGTTCTTGTCGATGGGATGGACAGCGGTGAGTCAATAAACAGCATTTATGGCAGTGCAACAATTGGTCGTCGCAAGATCTCGAATGTCGGCCTTGCTGCAATCGGTGTCGGAAAGCCTGGAGACGGTCAGCTAGATAGTCTAATCTGGCGCGGCACGTCCGCACGCGATGCGATTTTTTTACTGCAACGGGGAGCGGTGCGGAGTCAATCGCAAGCTATTAACAAGCTTGCCTATGAGGTGGTGGCGCGGCAGTCTGTTCCGCCGAGCGGAGCTAACAATGTCGCTGCTGATCTTGTCGAGGCGCGACTGGTGTTTTTGGCTAATGGCGGTCGGTCTAGCGATCTCGCCACACTTGTTTCTCAGCTTCCGAGCACCGAAAAATGGGCTACTTGGCGTCGCTGGCTTGCCGAGCATTATTTGATGATTCGCGACGATAGTGCGGCATGCGATATAGTTAGTCGTGAAATCACTCAGACTCTGGAACCGTTTTGGCATAAATCCAATGTGATCTGCCAGGCGGTTCAGGGCAATTTTGGAGGGGCCAGGTTTGCTGCAGATATCTTGGCGGCAAATGGTGTTGTTGATCCCATTTTTTTTGACCTTGTAGATGAGGTGCTCAATAACAAACCGGCTGGTGAAGTTGACGCCACGGGTCTCAACTCGGCGCACATAGTGTTAATGGATGTGGCAAATCGTGCCATCCCGCTTGAAGGCTTGTCAGTTCTTCCAAGCCAGATGACAGAAACTGTAATGAAATTAAAATTTCTTGGGCCCGATGCACGTATGGTCTCTACTTTTAATGGGCTGAACAGCGGATTGATCTCGCATCGGCAGGCAGGCAAACTATGGCGCAATGCAGGTCCATCAAATGATGATTTGCAAATTGCCATGGCTAGTCTTGATGGTCATGAAGGTGCGCTATCAACCGCAATGACATGGCGGGCGATTGATGCTGATAGACGGCCTGAGCGACTGTCTATGGTACCAAAGGCTCTAAGGGCTGAGATAAAAGCTGGCAATGGTGCAATGATGTTGCCGCTGTACGCAGAGTTGGTGCGCAACGCCCTTGCCGATGAGGCAGTGGCGTCGACAATGCGATTTGATGATCTCGACGTCGCTCCGAACCTGGCTTTTATGATGGCGATTAACCAACCAAATGATACGACGAACTTGAGTGCATTCGGGGGCAACAGTGATGCATTGCAGGTTGCCAAACTCCTCAATAACTTAAGTGATGGGGCAATGGATCTGGATGTGCTCAGCTACCTTGAAATATGGCATTTGATGCCAGTTCTTGATGCTGCAGGTTCTGGTGTTAAAGAGATGGATTGGCTTGAACTGGTCAATCAAGGGCTAGGGTCAAACCAGTCATTCATGAATCTGTCACCAGTGCTTATGAGAGCTATCACCACAGCAGCCAAAAACCGCCATGTTGCGGAAACTGTGCTATTGGCTAACTGGTTGTTGCATGATGTACCCCTTCATCAGGCCAGCCCTTCAGATCTTGCATCTGTGATAGAGGCACTCGATCAAATTGGTCAGTCAGAAACTGCTAGAATGTTTGCTCAAGAAGTTTTAAAAGCGCATTTAATGGAGCGGCTTGTCGAAAAGATATCTGATGGCACACAAAGTTAAAGCATCAAAATCTGTTAATGCACCTGATCCGCTAATTGACGTGTTTCTTCAGGCTATTTCGGCTATGCGAGCCGCGTCAGTAAATACACTGCTGGCGTATCGTCGAGATCTACTCGACTGTCAGGTTGGTCTCGAGACAAAGTTAAAAACCCTGTCTAATTGTGATATGGAAGACTTGCGCGGGTTAATCGCATGGTGGCATCAGCGTGGCTTAACGCAGCGCTCAGTGGCACGGCGTCTAAGCGCCTTGCGTCAATTTATGGCTTGGGCGGTTGAAGATGGTGTGCGGCAGGACAATCCAACCAGATGGCTCGACAACCCGTCGCTTCCATCGCCCGTTCCAAAAAGCTTGAGTGAAGCTGAAATTACCCAACTAATAAAAATAGCATCAAGACTGGAGCCAAAAGTAACATCTTTGCAGGCACTTGCCATGCTAGAAATTTTATATTCGACGGGCCTCCGCGTGTCTGAGCTGGTCAGCTTGTTGGTAGCTCAATTTAGACGTAATCCACAAACAATATTGGTGGCAGGTAAAGGTGGGCGTGAGCGGATGGTCCCGCTCGGAGAAACCGCGAGGCAGGCCGCGTTACGTTGGATTGAATGCCGGGATGCCAATGCCGCATTTGTGCAGTCTGTTTTCATGTTTCCAGCCCGCAGTGGTGGCCAGATGAGCCGCCACCAATTTTCCAACATACTTAAAAAGCTTGCGCTTGCCGCCGGCATTGATGTGGGACGGGTTAGTCCACATATCTTGAGGCATTCATTTGCGACCCATATGTTGAACCGCGGTGCTGATTTGCGAAGCCTGCAAAGTCTGCTTGGCCATGCTGATATTTCAACAACACAAATATATACTGCCAGCCGTCCTGAGAGGTTGGCTGGTCTTGTTGCTTCAGCTCATCCGCTTGCCAGTCGCCGTCAAGATAGATAGAATGTTTCATCAATATGGAAACGAGCTAGAATGAGACATTTTCTTGATTTTGAAAAACCGATTGCTAGCCTAGAGGGTAAAGTCGAAGAGCTGCGCCATATGAGCTCTGATGGCAGCATCAACATTGCTGATGAAATTGGGAAATTACAGACCCGTATTGAACGCGAGCTGAAGCAAACCTACGAAAAATTGGGTGCTTGGGAAAAAGTGCAGGTTGCTCGCCATCCCGATCGACCCAAAGTTACCGATGTTTTTGACCAACTGTTTGACGATTTTACCCCACTTGCTGGAGACCGTAATTTTTCTGAAGATCACGCTATCGTTGGCGGCATGGCAAGGTTTAGAGGCCAATCTGTTATGGTAATGGGAACTGAAAAGGGCCGTACAACAGAAGAACGAATTAAACGTAACTTTGGCATGGTGCGCCCTGAGGGCTATCGTAAAGCCGCAAGACTAATGGATATCGCTGGTCGCTTTGGCTTACCGGTTCTCAGTTTTGTTGATACTGCAGGTGCTTATCCGGGGCGTGGAGCCGAGGAACGTGGGCAAGCTGAAGCTATTGCAAGTGCAATCCGGTCCTGCCTAAAGCTGCCGACCCCGATGGTGGCTGCGATCATTGGCGAGGGAGGATCGGGCGGCGCGATTGCGCTTGCCACGGGTAATCGGGTGGTGATGTATGAACATGCGATTTACTGTGTGATTTCACCTGAAGGTTGTGCGTCGATTCTGTGGCGCAGTGCTGATCATGCACGTGATGCTGCTGAGGCGATGCGGATTACATCTGATTGGATGCATAAGCTTGGGGTTGTTGATGCAGTAGTTGATGAGCCGGTTGGTGGAGCACATCGCGACAGAATAAGGGCGATTGACGCTCTTGGTGACGCATTTGCCATTCAGCTCGATGCAATGGCCGGAATGGACTCTGCAGCGTTAATTTCTGATCGCCATGACAAATATTTGCGTCTCGGTGATAGAGGTTTCGGTTGATCCTTGCCCAAAAGACTCCCCAACACGGATTATGTCAGGGGTATATCTTCCGTGTTGGACCGATGACTGGGTTAGTTTTTAGTGATGGGATTGCTTTCCGGGCGTTGGAAGTGGCGCTTAAACTGAGGACGCTATGAATAATTGCGTCGCCATCTTTGGCTTCGGCTAGAATCTCGCCCCAAGGGTTAATGATCATTGAATGACCGAAGGTTTTACGTCCATCAGCATGGATGCCGCATTGGGCGGGAGCCACAATGTAGCAGCCGGTCTCAATTGCCCTTGCCCGCAAAAGCACATGCCAATGAGCTTTACCGCTTATTGCGGTAAAAGCAGAAGGCACCAGAATAATCTTTGCTCCATCTAACGCGAGTTGCCGGTATAAGTGCGGAAAGCGTACATCATAACAAATGGTTAAACCACAAGGTACATTGTCGATATGGGCTATTACTGGTGACTGGCCTGAGGCAAAGTTTGCAGACTCATGATAGCTCTTCCCATCGCCAATATCCGCATCAAACATATGGATCTTATCATAATCTGCAACAACGCCGCCATCAGGCCCGAATAGTATGCTCCGGTTAACAAGCTGTTTGTTGTCCCGCCGTCTTATCATCAATGACCCGGCGAGCAGCCAAATTTCAAATTCTTGTGCAATATTACTGAGCCATGATTGGCTATAGCTGTCATCCTCCCATTCGGCGTTGAGGATTAGCTGCTCCCGGTTGGCAGCGAGATAGCTTGCACATTCGGGCAGCACAACAAGGCGTGCCTTCGAGGCGGCTTCTGCGATTAATGGCCGAATATGTTGCAACGTCTCTCTAACGTCGTCGGTAGCACAATATTGAAGGGCTGCGACGCTTAACATGATATTCTAGGACGCCAATACGAGAAGTTTGTCCAGACGGCCTGACTGATCGAGCCGAAACAAGTCATCGCAACCACCAATATGATTATCATTGATAAAAATTTGTGGAACCGATGTTTGGCCATTTGCACGACTGCGCATCGCTTTTCGTTTCTCAGAACTTAACGTCACGTCAATTTTTTCAAATTCAACATTTTTAGCGGACAATAATCGTACCGCACGAATGCAAAAGGGACAGGCCATCGCAGTGTAAATTTCAACCTTTGCCATTGTTGTCTCATCCGGTATGGGGGCCAACTAATATTTTTTCCAACGGCTGACACCATACCTTAAAATTAGTTTTCTTTCATAGCCCTCATTCTTTTCACGGGTACTAAAGATTGGTTTTTTTTAAATAACGCTTGCTGTTTTCTTCCCGGACTATACAAAGTGCGACTGATGAGAGAGCCGTTACAAAAATTATTTGACATGCGTGCCTTGCGCCAGAACCGGCAGCGGGCGGCGGCGTCGTATGAAAAGTTTGCCTATCTGAAAGATGAAGCTGCCTTTCGCCTTGCTGATAGGGTCGATTTGATGCGACGTGATTTTGATATATGTTTAGATCTTGGATCACATGATGGCCGCCTGCGGCAGCATCTGGCTCCGCTCAACAAAATAAGGACCATAGTCCACAGCGATCCAGCCGCTAATTTTTCTTATAATTTTTTACCAAATAGAATGAATCCCATTGCGGCGCCGTTTGCCGTTCATGACTTTTCCGTTCTTCCTTTCGCCGATGCCAGTTTTGATGCAGTATTCTCCTGCCTGAATCTTCATTGGGTTGATGATTTGCCCGGTTTGATTTTGCAGATACGCCGCACGCTGCGCCCGGATGGGTTGTGTTTGATAAATCTACTTGGTGGGAATAGTCTTTATGAATTGCGTGCGGCCTTGATCACAGCTGAGCAGGATATTACCGGCGGGTCTAGCCCTCGTTGTGCGCCAATGGCAGATATTCGTGACGTTGGCGGTTTACTTGCTCGTGCTGGCCTTGCTTTACCCGTTGCAGATAGCGACCGTTTGACTGTTACTTACCCCAATATGTTCCAGTTGATGATGGATTTACGTGGGATGGGTGAACAAAATGCGTTGCTTGGCCGATTGCGCAGCCCAACAAAACGAACTGTTTTCTCGCGTGCGGCCGAAATTTATCGGGACAAATTTGGGCGGACTGACGGTTCGATCCCGGCCAGTTTTGAGATTATCACCCTTACCGGCTGGGCACCGCATGATAACCAGCAAAAACCTTTGCGCCCTGGATCGGCAAAAACACAGTTAGCAAGCGTATTTGGTAGTGATGAAATAGACCCCCAGTTAACCAGCCTATAAAAGATCCTGCAGGGCCGAAATGAGAGGAATATCTGCGGCGGGCATTGGGTAATCACGTAGCTGCTGTGGTCTAACCCATTTCAATGTACCGCCTTCCGTTGATTTTGGGGTTCCTTGCCACCGACGGCAAACAAACAACATCATCAAAAGATGGAAAGCTTCATGGTTATCCATGGCGTCATAATTATGGCTAACAAAATTCAATGGGGCCAAACAGGAAAGGGTGGTATCAATGCCCAATTCCTCACGCAATTCCCGAATTAATGCATTCTCGGGTGTTTCACCAGCTTCAATTTTTCCACCTGGAAATTCCCACAAACCAGCCATCGACTTGCCAACAGGTCTTTGAACCAATAAAACCCGACCATCAACATCAATAAGAGCGCCAGCACTAACAAGCAGCATCACGGCCCTAACTCCGATAATCGGCGTTGATCGCGATATATCCATGTGTTAGATCACAGGTCCAAACTCGGGCTGTACCACCACTGGTGCCAACCGTAACCTTTATATCAATTATCTGATTTTTCATGTAGGCCGCGATCGGGGTTTCATCATAATCGGCGACGCGCATGCCATCGCGAGCTACTGGGTAGCCGCCAATATCAATACTGATGTCATTAGCTGAAATTCCAATGCCCAATTTGCCAATTGCCATGACGATTCGGCCCCAATTGGCATCTTCACCAGCGATGGCTGTTTTCACAAGTGGTGAATTTCCAACGGCTAACCCTATTTGGCGTGCGGCTGCCTTGTTGTTTGCCCCTGTAACATCAATTGTGACAAGTTTTGTTGCGCCTTCCCCATCACGTACAATTTGGATTGCGAGATCGCGCATTACCAACTCAAGTGCAGTAATGAAATCATTTAAGGCGGGGTCACGCGGGTCGGTAATGTGTCGATTTGCAGCAGTGCCGCTTGCCATTAAAAACACGCTATCATTGGTTGATGTGTCACTGTCAACGGTGATGGCATTAAAACTTTTATCATTAGCATCGTGGAGGCACTGTTCCAACACTGGTGCAGACAAGGCCGCATCAGTTGCGACATAACAGAGCATCGTCGCCATATTTGGAGCAATCATGCCCGATCCTTTTGCAATGCCGCATAGCGTGACCTCTGCCCCTTCGATAACGCAAGAGGCATGAGCACCTTTGGCAAAAGTATCTGTTGTCATAATGGCATTGGCGGCGGCATGCCAGTTTGCCGTTTGGTTGTCAACAAGACCAGAAAAATATGGAGCAAGTACTCCCACATCGAGAGGCTCGCCAATTACGCCGGTCGATGCCACCATAATAGCATTGGCATCACATTTAAGAACAGCGGCAAGGCTGCTAACCAGATCGTGAACTGCTTTGTCACCAAGATTGCCAGTAAAGGCGTTGGCATTGCCAGCATTGGTAATGATGGCCGCTGCCTTGCCAGTTTTGGCTATCGTTTGACTCCAAGCAACAGGAGCTGCTGCAGTGTCCGACTTGGTGAATACGCCAGCAACGTTGCTGTTTGGCCCAAGGGTAATTAGCAGCAAATCATCACGCCCTTTGTAGCGCGCGCCGCTCGCAGCAGTGGCGAGCTTGATCCCGGAAATCTCGGGTAGATCGGGGAATCTCTTGGGAGCTAAAGGCGAACGATTCATGGCATAAACCCTTTTATTTATCCTTTTCAGCTGCCACTACATCTTTTCTTATATCGTCAAAACTGCGCAAACTGATTTTTTGTTTTGCTCTTAACTCTTCAAGAACGCGGCCAAGAGCCTGTGTCGACAGCGTTTGTATTAGTTGGTCGCGCATTTCGTCAATTGTTGGTGCAGGCGCAATTTCCTTTGCTTCGACTTTAATCACATGCCAGCCAAATTGGGTTTGCACCGGTTTTTTAGTAAATTTACCGATCTCTAGTGTAAAGGCAGCATTTTCAAAGGCTGGGACCATCTGCCCACGGCCGAATGTACCGAGTGAACCGCCGTTTGGCCCGCTTGGTCCTGTTGACTTACTTTTTGCCAGTTCGGCAAAATCAGCGCCGCTCTCTAGCGAAGCAATAATTGATATTGCTTCATCTTTGGTGGCAACAAGAATATGCGCTGCGGTAACCTGTTCACGTGATGCGGTATCTGCGGCAAAGATTTGATACGCCTTTTCAACAGCCTTTTCGTTGACGTCATCAGCGATTTTTTCGCCAATCCATGACTCAGCCAAAACGCGGTCGGCGGCTGTTCTCATGGCTGAAACGATTGCCTCTTTAGTGTCGTATTTTTCGGCACGCGCTGCATTTGCAGCGATTCGCGAATCAACCATATCAGCTAAGAGTTGGTCAAAATAGTTTGACATTGGGGTTTGACGAAATTGAGCCGGCAGCCGTTCTGCCTGTCGCATCACTTCATCAAGCCATATTGTTTCACCATTTAATGTTCCTACGGGAATCCGATCTTCGTCCGCCTGAACTTTATTGACTATTCCTGCAAAAAGTATGGCGATGACAACAAGGCAGAAAAGCTGATAGGTAAAAGTAACGTTTCGCATGCGTAAACCCTCGAATTAATGATGCGCCGTGCCTGCCTCTTTTGGCAAACCAGCTATTGTACTTGAAAATTTCATACAGACATCGCCCCTGATTTAAAAGCTATCTCATGGAAGTTAGTGTTAGCGAAGCTAATTGTCGAGAGCAAGCCCGCACTAGACAAAAGCCCCAGAAAAGATGACGCAAAAACTTCTATTCCTATTGTGATTAGTGCCTTTTGTTTGTCTTGGATTGAGTGGAAAAGCGCGCTCAGACAATTGACAAAATTCCCGTCTGGACCTATGTCCATTCAGTAGCTTATTGCGCCGTCTTAAAGCTGCCGCCCGGCAGCGTGTTTGCCGCATAGCTGGGGAGTTAGAATGTTTAGTTCTTTTGCAAAAAATCTTTTTGGCAGTTCTAATGACCGTGTGGTGAAGTCCATGCAGCCGCTTGTTCAGCAAATTAATTCCCGCGAAGTCGACTTTGCCAATCTTGATGACGATAGCTTGCGTGCTATGATCACTGATATCCGCCAGAAAATAGGTGACGGTGCGTCAAAAGACAGTTTTCTAGTTGATGTATTCGCACTGGTTCGTGAAGCTGCAAAACGTACGTTAGGGCAACGCCACTTTGACGTGCAGCTGATGGGCGGAATAGCCCTTCATTGGGGCCAAATTGCCGAGATGAAAACTGGCGAAGGAAAAACTCTTGTAGCGACATTGGCTGTTGTCTTGAATGCGCTTGATGGACGTGGTGTTCACGTTGTGACGGTGAATGATTATCTGGCATCGCGTGATGCGTCATGGATGAGCCAAGTATACTCTTTTCTGGGTTTGACAGTTGGATGTATCATCAGTGGCCTCGATGATGATCAGCGTCGCGCTGCCTACGCTTGTGACATTACATATGGCACAAACAATGAATTTGGTTTTGATTATTTGCGTGATAACCTGAAGTTTACCCTCGATGAGATGGTTCAGCGCGATTTTGCATTTGCCATCGTCGATGAGGTGGACTCAATTTTGATTGACGAAGCTCGCACCCCATTAATCATATCTGGCCCGACTGAAGCCAGTGCAGAGCATTATCTTCTAGCGAACCAGATTGTACCGATGCTGGAGGAGGAAGATTATGACCTTGACGAAAAGGGTAATAGCGTGTCCCTAAGCGAAGCCGGCATTGAACATGCTGAAGCTTTGCTCCGTGATCGTGAGGCCATTGGTGAGGCCACATTATATGATGTTGAAAATGTTGGGCTGCTTCATCACATCAATCAGGCATTGCGGGCACATCGGCTATTTGCACTTGACACACATTACATGGTCAAGGCTGGGCAGGTTGTCATTATTGACGAATTTACCGGCCGAGCGATGGAGGGCCGTCGCTTTTCTGATGGTTTACATCAAGCGCTCGAGGCGAAAGAAAGTGTTGATATTCAGGCTGAAAATCAGACACTTGCATCGGTTACATTTCAGAATTATTTCCGCATGTATGACAAATTGGCTGGCATGACTGGTACAGCCATGACCGAGGCAGGCGAATTCTCTGAAATTTACGGCCTTGAGGTGACGGCCATTCCGACCAACCGCGATGTTGCGCGGGTAGATCATGATGATGAAGTTTATCGCACAAGCAGTGAACGCGACGAAGCGGTTATTGACCTCATTCTTGAGTGTCGGTCCCGCCAGCAGCCTGTGCTTGTGGGAACAATTAGCATTGAAAAATCGGAGCGCCTCTCAGCAGAACTAATTAAGCGAAAGATTGAACATAAGGTCCTAAATGCCCGATTCCATGAGGAGGAGGCAAAAATTATTGCCGATGCAGGTGTCCCGGGTGCGGTGACGATTGCCACAAACATGGCTGGACGTGGCACAGATATTCAGCTTGGCGGTAACCTCAGCATGCGGCTTGAAGCTGCAGAAGCTAATAACAAGACGCTTACCAATGCGATGAGGAGCAAGATAACGAAAACTGTTGAAACCAATAAAAAAGTAGCATTGGTGGCTGGAGGTCTTTATGTCATTTGCACTGAACGCCATGAGTCGCGCCGAATTGATAATCAGTTGCGAGGTCGGACAGGGCGTCAGGGTGATCCCGGCGCGTCAAAATTCTTTCTGTCTCTGCAAGACGATTTGATGCGAATATTCGGATCAGAAAAGCTGGATGGAATGCTTGTCAAGCTGGGCCTGGAAGATGGTGAGGCAATCATGCATCCTTGGATTAATAAAGCTGTCGAAAAAGCCCAATCAAAAGTTGAGGCACGCAATTTTGAGATTCGCAAGCAGCTGCTAAAATATGATGATGTAATGAATGATCAGCGCCGAGTTATTTTTGACCAGCGTAAGGAAATTATGCGGTCTGATGATGTGCATGAAACAATCGTTGATATGCGTCGTGAAGCGGCATCTCTTATTGTTGAGCGCGCCATTCCAGCTGGCAGCTATCATGAGTCGTGGAACGCTGAACAACTTAATGAAGACGCTCGCCGAGTTCTAGGTGTCGAGGTTTCAGTGGCCGATTGGTTTGCCGAAGATGGCATTGCTGAGCCAGAAATTGAAGCCCGGTTGATTGATGCTGGAGATCGATACATGGCCGAAAAAGCGGTTCGTCTTGGAACAGATATTATGCGAATGGCCGAAAAAAACTTGTTGTTGCAGGTTTTGGATCAGCAATGGAAAGAGCATTTATTTACGCTAGATCAATTGCGTCAGGGTATTACTTTGCGGGCGTATGCACAAAAAGATCCACTTAATGAATACAAACGTGAAGCGTTCATGATGTTTGAGATGATGCTCGCAAATATGCGCGAGACGACAAGTATGGCTCTATCGCATGTTGAGGTAAGGCAAAGTGATGAGGATGGCGAAGCCCAACAACCAACGGTAAACAAGCCCGGGGTCAAACAAAAAATATCGCGAAACGCGCCTTGTCCTTGCGGATCGGGTAAAAAGTATAAGCACTGCTGCGGTGGGCTCTAAAGACTTGCAGTCACTGAGCCGGATGCCTATCTATTTCGGGGCGGTGATGATAAACTCGCCGTAGACGCTTTTTTTCTGGTGAGGCGGGGTAGATGATAAAGTATCGACTCATATGTGATTCGGCGCATGAATTTGAGGGCTGGTTTCAAACCAGTGGAGCTTTTAATGAGCAAAGTCAGGCCGGGATTATTACTTGCCCAGTTTGTGACAGTGCAAATGTACGTCGAGCTCTCATGACGCCCAATCTGGCAAGTCCCAAACGTCGCCGGACACCGTTTACAGGTAATGCTCCAACCACTGGTGCGCCCGCCAATGCCCCTGAGTTGGTGGGACCATCACCGTTAACCCATCACGCTGCAACAACAGTTGCTGGTACTGCCGCGCCCAGTGTGGGTGAAATGGACGAAGTGATGAGTCAATTGCGCCAGCTGCAGCGTAAGATAAAGTCTGAATGTCGGGATGTTGGTAATGAATTTGCCTCGGAAGCGCGAAAAATCCATTACGGAGAGCGCGCGCCTGAAAATATTTTTGGTCAGTCAAGTGACGAGGAACGTGAGGCATTGGCTGATGAGGGCATTGACTTTGTGTCACTACCTTGGCTGCCGCCTGAGCACTAACAACAACTTTAACGTTGATTGAAAAATGTGAGCTTACTGCGGCATGGCATTAAGCTTAGGTTTAGCAAACCCACCACTTGCTGCATAATTTACTGCAAGCGACCCGATCGGTACAAAACCGCCTCCAAGGTTTGGGGCAAACCCCGTCATGTCATCAAGCAGAATGCCGGCATTAAAAAACTCGGCGCGTAATTCACTGGGACGGACAAATTTCCGCGGATCATGTGTCCCAGGAGGGACAAGGCGTACGACGTATTCTAACGCGAACTTTGCAAGAATCAGGCCTGGTAAGCTTCGGTTGATTGTAGTGATTATAACTACTCCATTTGGGGCGAGCATTTTGGCGATGGCATTTACAAAAAGGGGCCTGTCAACAACATGCTCGATTACCTCGGAGGCATAGATAACATCAAAAAGTGCGCCGCTTGCAGCGAGATCCTCGGCCGTGATTGATTGGTAATCAATGCTCAGTCGCATGGCTTCCGCGTGGGTTTTCGCTGCAACGATAGCAGAATCAGTCACATCAATGCCGGTGATCGTAGCACCAAGTCTAGCCATTGGCTCGGCAAGCAAGCCGCCGCCACAGCCAATGTCTAGGATTTTTAATCCCTTCAGTACGGGTTTTGTTTTTTTTTGCATAACGGGTTGAACTGGGAAAAACCGGTTAATGGCGCCCAAAATATAGTCAACACGAACAGGCGTGAAAGCGTGTAAAGCTGCCATTGGTCCTTCTGGATCCCACCAGTGATCCGACATAGGAGTAAAATTATCAATTTCTGTTTGGTCAGCAGTTGTTATCATGGGCTTGCCCCGACGGCTGGTTATCGCTATAGCTGCGTGCATGGATGGCAACTGAATATAGTTTATAACATATAGCATATAGCAAATGGCACGAATTGTTCAAAAATTTGGCGGTACGTCTGTAGCGGACCTCGATTGCATCCGTAATGTGGCGCAAAGGGTAAAAGCAGAGGTTGACGCTGGCAGCGAGGTTGCTGTGGTAGTTTCAGCGATGTCGGGCACAACAAACCAGCTTGTGGGCTGGGCTTCTGGCATTGGTCCACTGCATGATGCGCGAGAGTACGATACCATTGTTGCGTCTGGTGAACAGGTCTCGGTTGGGCTTCTTGCCATCGCGTTGCAAAACATAGGCATTGATGCGCGCTCATGGCTTGGCTGGCAGATCCCCATCCGTTCAGATGATGTGCATGGCGCGGCACGAATTGAGGCAATTGATAGCACGTCCATAAGTAACGGGATGAAAAATGGGCAGGTCGCGGTGATTGCCGGTTTTCAGGGTATTAGCTCGGATGGTAGAATTACCACTCTTGGTCGCGGCGGCTCTGACACATCTGCAGTCGCGGTTGCTGCCGCACTTGAGGCTGATCGGTGTGACATTTATACAGACGTTGATGGTGTGTACACAACTGATCCGCGAATCGCCCCAAGGGCGGCAAAATTGCCGAAGATTACTTTTGAAGAAATGCTTGAAATGGCGTCCTCTGGTGCAAAGGTTTTGCAAACGAGATCAGTCGCAATGGCCATGCGTCATAACGTCAAACTGCAGGTGCGGTCAAGTTTTAATGATACAACAGGCACATTAGTTGTAAATGAGGATTTAGTCTTGGAACAGGAAACCATTAGCGGGATTGCCTACAGTCCCGATGAAGCAAAAATTACTATTGTTGGCCTAGCGGATCGACCAGGAGTCGCTGCTGGCGTATTTGGTGCGTTGGCAGATCAGAATGTGAATGTTGATATGATTGTACAAAGCGCGTCAAGTACCACCAAAAAGACTGATATAACTTTTTCTGTTGGGCGCCAAGATCTTCAAAAAGCTGTTGATATAATTAATAAAATTAAATGTGACCTTAACTTTGACTCTATGGATGCGTCTCCCAATGTTGCCAAGATTTCAGTTGTTGGCACGGCGATGCGCGCCCAACCAGGTATTGCAAAGACAATGTTTGAAACCTTGGCTTCCAAAGGGGTCAATTTGCACGTGATTTCAACTTCGGAGATTAAAATCTCGGTTTTGATTGATGCTGAATATACAGAATTGGCAGTTCGTAGTCTACACACGGCCTATGGGTTGGACGATGTCTTACAACATCCCAACGATTGTTAAATAGCTTCGGTGGAGTTGTCTCATTTTGGTGAGTGAAGACTATTCCCTAATGTAATCAAGATAGTTTTCACGGTTAGCTCTTGTAAGAGATTAAAAGTTTTATTTGCAATTTTCATAAATATCTGTTGTGTTATTTAAGATTTTACTTTAGGGGGGATGGCCCTTGACGTTGAGGAATGAGACTGAAAATAAAACTTCAGGTACTAGCGACAGCTTCAAACAGATTGGTTTGACGTTAAAAGGAGCTCGCCGTTCCCAAGGTCTCAGCATCAAAGACGTGTCGGAGAAGTTGCGCATTTCGGTCGACTATCTGACAAAGTTGGAAGTCGGTTCATTTGATGAATTGCCGGCTCCAGCATACGTTACCGGTTATCTCCGGAGTTATGGACGGTGTGTTGGTCTGCCTCCAGACCTATTGGTGTCGCGTTATTTGGCCTTGACAGCAGATGTAGCGCCGAAGCCCACCTACAAAACGCCCATGAGCACCAGCCCGCCTCAGCGATCTGCACCCGCGGTCGCGTCGGTGTTGGTGTTGTGTGCGGGAATAGCTTACGGAGGCTGGTTTTGGTTAAAAACTGAAAGCCTACCAGTTATAGATGGCGAAAAAACCGGTTTAAAAACAGTAATGCTCAATTCAAATCAGGAAAGCGTCTCGATTGAAACCACCTCACCTCCTTCAATAGCTATCATTGATCCGTCGTCGAACAACATGGTGAGTGCAGCAACAAAAACTAATACCAACTCACTGGAAGGCACAACAATAACGACAGCAACTCCTGTTCTAAACTCAACCAAAACGCAAATAACAAAAAATTCTACACAAAAAATTGCAGTGGTTGAAACGACGGCTTTTAAGGCAACTTCATCCGTAGCGACGGGAGATGACCCCGCTGTTAGTGGTACCAGAACCCATCAAAATATGGAAATTTTAGGAGGCAAAAAAGAGTTGAACGCGGCTGACGCGCAACTGCCAGTACGCTCAAAAGCTGAACAATCAAAAATGACTGCCCTCGATGAGGTGGCGAGGATGCAAATTCTGACACCAGATAATTTAACTTCGGCAGATCTCCTTAATAGTAGTAAAGCGATTGCCAACCTCCGTGACCCAGAAAAAGAGATCATTATTCAGGCGGTGGCGGCAAGTTGGGTTGAAATTGTTCGTGATAATGGTGAGGAGGTTATGGCTAAGTTGATGCAGGCTGGAGACAGTTACGTAGTGGAGGGGAATACGCGCCTTTACCTTAGCACTGGTAATGCCGGAGGCCTGATGGTTGTGATTGGCGCCGACGCCCCGATTCTGATGGGTGATGTTGGTGAAATTGTGCGTGATCTGCCCTTAGCCATCGACAAGCTTCGCAAAGTCTTATAACAGTGGTGCCGAGCCATGGCAGTTTGACAAGCTAATAACGATTTTGAATTTGGATATAATTGTGTCCCAATCATTAACGGTGATTTTTCTAATCACCAATTTCTCTCTCAATGTTGCCGGGGGTTTTTCAGCTATATTTTGGTTTAGACTTATCCCAAGATGCAGTTAAGGCCGTGCTTTCATTTCGTGATTATATGGCCATACTAAATTATGCTCATCGCAAACTCCTGCTATCATTATAAAAAGTGATGAAAGGAACTGGCGCTTTTTCCTTTAAAAGGTTATATGTCTTGGCGAAGTTAATTTGGGCATCTCCCCATCATTTGGAGTGCAATCGTGTCAAACGCTTACCGGGCTTTTAGAACAATCGAACGTCGCCGTTGTCGTCAGGTGATGGTTGGGTCTGTTCCCGTTGGCGGTGATGC
>MDSZ01116177.1_pt1 | contig 17693 bp, 5 predicted proteins | sample 811201 | NCBI WGS metagenome assembly MDSZ01 (sample SAMN05326647, study PRJNA326480) | marine metagenome | isolation source: seawater | place: Indian Ocean: North | collected 2010
CCGAACATCACATTAGACGGAAAGGAGTGTGAGAACAGCTTCTGCGATGTCACGTTGAGTTCCTCCACCGATTTGAAAATTGCGACATTTCTTACTGTAGTGGACACGACAACGACACAATCATTTTCAGACGGCACGAATCAAGTCACTGTGCAAGGATACGGCTTCGAGGAGACTTCCGATTATGACACGGACTACGTTATTGTGCTTTCCACATCAACGTGTTTTAATAGCACAACGCTGACGAATGTGAGTCTTTGCAATCAAAGTGCTTTGTGCAATGATAACGGATTGTGTTCCTTGTGTGCGTCCATAGATATCGATCTCACAAATTGTGGTGACTCCTCTCTGAGCAACTCGAGCGAGTACGAGGTCACTGCATCGATCACTTACGGAGTTGGAGGTTTGGATTACTCCATGAGTGGTGTGATCGGAACAGTACAAGCTGTTCTGGACACACGCACGACGTCTCTTTTGATCGAGTCCAGTTCAACTCGTGTCACTCTGAGTGGAACTGGATTCATCAATCAGAATGCTTCGGTTTACGAGGCACAATTCGAGTTCATGGACTCCGTACGTAGAGACTGTTCTCTCGTGTTCATGAACTCAACTCTATAAATCATACAAGAAATATCACTCTTAATCGATCTGTAAAATAACAACACCCAACGGCTAACGCTCACAAACGCAGGTACTTTTGTCCGATTCGTACTGGTTGCAAGCTTCCCAAGTCGTGAGTACGACTACTCTTTACTTTGATTTGGACTTTACTCTGTTCTCGGGTCCAAGTGGAAGTTGTGCCAATGACACAGATCGAGATCTCGTCGTAACAGGATTGAGAACATCGTCTGAGAATAGCGCTGCTCACGTATCTAACGTAACCGTCGCTTCGGTGATTTGTTTAATCGATACAGAGAATATTCAAGGTCTTGTCACTTCCTCAGTCAAGACGTTGACTCTTCAAGGTCATGGTTTTGTGGGAAGCACGTCGTTGTACGTAGTGTTCAAGCGCGAAGCGCGAGAATTTCAATCATATCACTTTGTCTTGTTATCACGACAGTAACAATTCGTCTTCAATTCTCTTGTTATCACGAGAGTAACAATTCAAATCATATCACTTTCACATCTCAAGTATATCACCCCAACACCAACGCTCAAATTCGGACTCGATTGTGATGTAAACTCGAACACCAAAACACAGGTACTCTCTGACACTGTCCAACAATAATGTATCTGGAACCTTCGATGTCACCTCAATCCACACAAACGAAACGGAGCTCTACGTAGAGCTCTTGAGCAATGAGACTGAACTTTTCGAGAACTTTACAACTACAGAGGACACGACACTTCTGGGAACTCTAAAAGTCTCCAACGCAGTCTCTGGTAATGGCGACACGGAGTTGAGCATCGATGCCAATGTCGCAACACTTGTATATATATCCGACACTCGAACATCCTCCTCGATTGATGTTTCATCCTCTACCGCGAACATTTTGATCTACGGCGCGGGATTCGACAATACCAACGCAACGGTCAGTGCAGTTCTCGGATATGAAAATATTTATAACGATGACGGCAGCACGTTGTATACGTGTCCATGTACATCACAATACATATCCGCAACCTCGATTACGATTGCTTTCTCGTATCTTGTTCTCGAGGACGCAAGTATAAACACGACTTGTACCACATGCACTCTTGTCGTCACAAACTTGACTTACGAGGGTATCAGCATTGGTAACGGCACGTATGTGGGCGAAACACTCAGTGTCGTGGAGACTGTTGCAGTAAATGTGATTCAATCCAACGATAACGGTACGGTCACAATCTTTGGCAGCGGGTTCGGTGAAAGCAGCTCAGACGCGTACTCGGTGACATTATCTGCAGCCTTTCTTGGTCAGAGTGAAACGACAACGTCGTGTGATGGTGTGAACAACATAGCAGACGGTGCTTCGGTGACGCATGTGAGTTCTCACGAAATTGTAGTGACTGGTATACACACCGCGTCCTGCAACGGAACTCTGATCTTGAACTCATTGAACTACGTATTGTCGGGTACGGCCGCAAATTACGATTCTACGTTCACTACAAGTAACGTTGATTTAGCCACATTTTTCTCCATCTTCGAGGTGGATCTAATGGGTCTTGAGGCGAAGAACGGATCAGTATTTGAGAGAAACGTGTTGGGATACGCTGCTGATACGGATTATTACGTCATGTTTGACCGTAATACAGTTTGCGGTGACGAAGGGTCTCTATCGAGCAACGAGGCGACACTCGTAAGTTACGATTCAGACACGATGATAGCAACCGTGAACTTCACACTTCCTCTGGCTGATTGCAGCGGAAATATCTATACATATCTTGTTGTCGGAAGTACGTAGTCTATTCACACTCATTCACACATATCGCTGTGTTAAATTCCTAATTTTACGCTCGATTGATATTCTCTCGAATGGATCGATATATAACACTCGAATGCTACGGCATACCCCTAACTCGCGCTTGGCGCTCGAACACAGGTATGTTGACTACAGATCAGAGTATGATCGGCACGATTGTAGCTTTGACAGATACGGAAACAACTCAAGTCATTTCGATATCGGACGATACTGGCGTAACCGTGATGGGTGTGGGGTTCTACAGTAATAATGTGGGAGACTACGATATTACGTTCGCGTGCGAGGATGACGGTTCGAGCATCAGCTCAACGATTTACAATCCGAGTTCAGTGAGTACTCCTGATACTCTTGTAGTTTCAGGTCTTTCTACGTCAAGCTGTATTAATGTGTCTGCGGGTACAGGCCTCACCGCAACACTCGTGTATCAAAACCAAAGCTCAAACAGCTCCAACACCGTAGGAGCGTTCATGACAATTCAAGTCATAGATACCGAAACAGCAAATGTCGTCAGTGCCTCAACGTCACAACTGGTCTCTATTGAGGGAAAGGGCTTCTTCTCGTCATCCACTGATGACTACGAAATTGTAATCTCTGGAAATGGATGTGAAACTTCGACAAACAATCCTACCTCTGTGACGGCTTCACCTTCGTCTGGTGAAAGTGGATACGTCGTGTTATCGAGTTTCAATGGTTTCTCTACTTGTACTGATACGATCACTGCAACTGTGACGTATCAGACGTACACGTCCAGTGCTACTGTCGCGTCTGTTGTGTCCGTCACAGAGACGTACGCGTACCAACTTGTGAACAACGATACGACGTACGTAACTTTAGTCGGATCGAACTTTGAGAGTCAAGCATTGGATACGTACTATTTAACTCTGAGTGGTGGCACGGACTCTGTGGACTGTACGGATGATATCGTAATCACAACTGCACACACGTACGTGTAATGTTCGAGCTCGAAGTGCGAGTAGGAATCTCAACACGTCTTTTACTTCCATAATCGCAAGTTTGAAAAAACACTTCAGACAAAAACTCATCTACACTCTTATGAAACACTCGAACATTACAGTTACGTCTCGAGCTCGCAGATCGTGTTTGAACTTCCAGAGGGCAGTATTGGGAACTGTACAGGTATATTGGTCGGCAAACTTAAATACAAAGACACTACAAAGGGTGAACAGACTTTGAGTGCTGTTAATGTAGCGTATGCGGTATCGAGTCTGTTGGATATGTCAACAGCGGTTGGTCAGGTCGCAACAGCTGATGCTTACATTACTATTCAAGGAACAAATTTTCTCGATCTTACATTGTCTACTTACGAGAACTGCTTTGATGTGTACTGTCGATGTACGTCATCAGATGATCTAGTTACTGGATCGGATGTAACTCTGAACAATGACATGATTTCGTTCTCCTGTAACGTCGCCGATTGCGATGAGTATATTTACGGCAAATTCGAGTTCTCCAACACGTCGTGTAGCTCGAGTGTTCTCGGTTCTATTAGCGACGAAAATGTTGCAGCGAGTATTGTGAAAATTGTCGATACGCAGACATCACAAAGTCTATTTATGGATTCCAATCAGACTGTTACCATAAGTGGAGTTGCCTTCTACGAGACGAACACATCAATGTATTCCTTCTATGCGTACGTGTTCAAATGTGACAAACTCCTTTTTTTTCAAACGAGTACGCGCAAGTTCAAAATTTCCGTCATACAGATACTGCAATGACGACGTATCCGTGGATACCTCGAATTCAACTTTGACACGGCAAGATGAGACAAGTATTTTGATCTCAAATTTCGATCTCAGTAGCTGTACAAAGACGCTGAGCAACACTCTAACCATACTATTATCCTATTCCGCTGATTGGATGACAAACACGAGTGTTGCATCGTTCGTGTATGTGACTTCGGACAGCTCACATCAACTCGTTTCCAGTTCAACAAGTTTGACCGTGTCGGGAAGTGGCTTCATGGATGGTGATGATTATGTTCTGAGTTTTGACGTGAGTGGATGTAACGTGACGTACAATACAATCACGAGAACCGATAGCTCTGAGTTCATCGTATCGGGTCTTAATTTAGCATCATGCTACGGTGAGATGACCATGGCATCACAGATTAGTGGTAAATCAGGTTCAGCATCAGCTGTGATGGGATCCGTTGCGATGGTAACAGAGAACGATGTAATACCTCAAAGTTTTGAGATTTCCAATGCATCAGTTTTGACTGTGCATGGCATTGGTTTTGTTGCGGACAAGAGTGCGTTTGAGATTAGCTTTACCGTGTCTTCATCATCGACCGGAAGAGGAAGAAGAACTTCAACAACGACGCATGTCGGTACAATCATAAGCAAGAACTCGACTGCAATCGTGACAAGTGTGAATCTTGAAAATGCCACACTTGATGACGCCATCGCAGCGAGTGTGAGTATTGACTTAGATGGCACACCATACACGGTGGAACCAGAAAGTGCATCTGTGGGAATTGTCGGTTACATCTCAGTTACCGACACATCAACATCACAAGGATCTGTCGCTTCGACAAATATGACAGTCACACTCTCTGGACTGGGATTTTACAGTAACATGCTGGATCCTCCTCTTGTTGAGTTTCTCATGACATGCAACGATGTGGAGTCCCATGTGTACTCCGATGAGCTCGAGTTCAACGCGGATGACGTAAATGATGATACATACGTCATTGTAAGAGGCATCAACTCAGAAAATTGTACAGATCTTGTTCGAGTTTCTCAAATTACTGTTCGAAACACAAACATTTCCATTGCAAACATTTCTGTGTCCACTTTTGTGAGTATGGATAACGGAACGAACAAGTACGACGTGTCACCAACGAGTGGTCAAGAGTTTACGATTACGGGAAACGGATTTGGATGTTCCGAGTGTTACGCAGGATCGTTGAGTCTCAACGGCATAGAGTGCGAATCGCTCGATAGTTCCTCATTCAGTCGTGTCAGTTCGACGGAGCTCATAATATCTGATGCAGATCTTTCTACATGTACCGGAGCAGGATTCCTCCATCTGGAACTCATGTACGACAACGATGTTGCAGCTTCAAACGATGTGGCTCAGATTATTTATATTGACACCTCAACGACTCAAATCATACCTGCAGAGTCTAATTTGAGTCTTACCATATCGGGTTCTGGATTTGTGAATCCGAGTGTTGAGAATTCCAGTGTCGAAATCTACAGCGATTCAACGTGCGATTTCGAGGCAACGATTGAGAACATTACATCCTCGACAATCATTTTGAGCGATGTGAATTTGGAGACTTGTGACGGATCATTGTCTGTTCGAATGAACTACAATAATCAAGGATTAATCGATTGGTCCGCATTCGGAGACGTCGTGGAGCTGATCGATACGTACACTACACAAGTCGTTCGAGCTGCAGAAAATGTGGACATTCTACTGGTTGGTGAAGGATTCGTATCTGCTCCGGACACGTCGAAGATGACGGTCATGTCCATTCAGGGCGAGGGGGAGTGTGATTGTACGTTGGACACACCAAGCAATATCGATAATGTGGATGACTCTTCGGATTGTAATGGCATCATCGACTCCTCCTCATCTTCTTCCTATACCTGTATCGGAAAGTTCAATAATTTGAATCTTACTGGATGTGGACCGTGTGTCTTGACTGCGAATGTGAGTTACGAATTGCTGTCTTCAAGTTTTTTTATCGTACAAGTCGCGTCTGTGTTGGGAATATACGACACATCAACGTCGCAAACTGTGGACCCAAGCAATGTCACGTCTCTCACAATCCGTGGAGAGGGATTCGTCTCCTCAAACACGAGCGATTACGACATCACATTGACTGGAGGTGCTTCTTGTTTGAGTCTCACAGACGAAGATATCGTTTACCAAAGAGTTTCAAATCAGTTCATTGTGATCTCCTCGACTTTACATTTGACTTCGGGTTGTGACACTACTCTGAGTGCTTCCTTGAATTATATTCCCTTGTCAAACGCAGAAGTTTCATCAGTCACAGTTGCGACCGCTCTGAGTGTGACGAGTAATACAGATTCTCTTGTGGTCAAGGGGGAGAGGAACGACCTTGAGATTTTGGGAATGGGATTCTCAGGATCTTCCGATTCGTATGAATTCGTGTTTGTGTGTGATACCGAGTCAGGTGGTAGTCATGTACTGAGTACATCCGGTGCAACCTTTAGCATCGAGTCAAATACGTTGATTGCTGTCTCAAACTTGAACGTCGACAATGATTGCTTCTCTGTGATTATGGTTACTGTGACGTATGACACTGATGTGGCAACGTCTAGTCAGACTACTGTTTCGTCTGTAATCGACATCGATTCTGACCATGAGACAAAATTTGGTCTGTACTCCAGTAGCACGTCACAGGATGTCACAATTCAAGGTCAAAACTTCAACGAGGAGCAGATGGTGAACCATACAACATTTATTTTCTACACAGAAGCGGAGGATGATTGTTTGACTGATAGTGAGAGTACGACTTACAGTGACGTTGAAGTGATTGATGCAAATAAATTGATCGTGAAATCAGTGAATCTGTACGACTGCAGTGGTGTGGTGTATGTTTTCTTTTTACCTCCTTTTTCTTTTTTTGAATCGACTTTTGTGTGTGTGTGTGTGTGTGTGTGTGTGTGTTTTGGGAAAGACATGCTCTACGATTGGGCTCTTCTTGTTCTTCTCGTCCTCTCTCTCTCTATCTCTCTCTCACACACATACACACACACACACACACACACAAATACCAATAGATACGGAAACATGACATTCGATGGCAAGACAGTACAATCGGGTTTTGCCGTTGGTACCATTCTATCGCTTGATACAAGTACATTGTTCGGATTCAACCAAGGTGACTCTGAGACAGTGACAATTATAGGCAAAGGTTTCGGAACGGAACAAAGTATGTATGCATGCTTCACGAGATACTCCAACACTACTGTGGAATGTAAGATAAGTGGCTTGAGATCGTACAACGATGCCAGCAGTAATGTCAGTACTGAACTCATACTCAGTGACGTCGATCTCAATTTTGACGTCTCAGGTTCCGATGTGTATGTTGCACTTGGATTTGAATCGACTGATGTGGAGTACAGCGTATTCGGAATGATTGGTACTCTCGTCAGTGTCGATGATACGAGCACAACTGTAGCAGTGTCCCAGGACAGTGAATTCTACGTCACTGTACAAGGCACGGGATTCTATCTCACAAGCGAGTCGGAATATGATTTAACTCTCAGCACCGATGATTGCGCATCAATCAGTGTGTCTCAGTTCCAGTACAATAGCCCAACAGAGTTTGTTGCTGTGAGTGATACATCGAATTGTACGGGTACCTTGAATGTAGTATTGAATTACAATACTCAAGGTGACTTGGCCCAGACCGGTATTGGTACGATATTGACAATATCAGACACGAGTACAACTCAATCTGTGTATACATCAACGGATACGACATTGACACTCACTGCGTCGAGTGGATCGATATTTGCAAACACGAACGGTACATTCCATGAATACACTGTTACGTTCAGAGACGGAGAAGGTACCTGCTCGTCAGGTGTTGAGGGTACAATAGATTCGAGCTCCTCCTCGAACTCAGCACTTGTTGTTCAGGCTGATCTCAGCTCATGTAGTGAGGGTAACATTTTGAGTGCAAGTATTAGCGTGACTAATTTCCCTTCCGATTCCTCTCAAAGTGCAGACATTGCAACATTCGTACTTCTGAAAGACACAAGCACGAGCCAGGGTCTACCACAAGACTCCTCATCAACTACTCTCACTCTGAATGGTGTGGGATTTGGACTGTCCAGTGCGTCAAGCTATGCTATCTCGATAGATTCCTCGGACTCAAGTTGCGTTATTACTCCCACGGGTGGATTAAGTTCGTTTACAGTGCAAAGATCCAGCACTACCGAGTTGACTGTTAATGTTGTACTGAGCGGATGTGCAGGATCGGCAACTGTAAGCGTCGTTCTGAATTATGCTGGTCTGGGAGCCATGAGTGCAGTGAATGTTGCAACATTTATAGACATCATAGACTATGGAACACTTGAACCTTTGAGTGACATAAGTTCATTGGAGGTACCTGTTCACGGTGCAGGTTTTGGCAGCACTGATCTCAGTGATTACACCATTACATTTACTGGTACGGACTGCGGAGCGGGTGCAGAAGAGACGTATACGGCAACTACTCGAGCAAGCGATACGCTCCTATTTTTTGCCGGTGTTGATCTTACATCATGCTCCTCGCTTGTGTATGGTACGTCACGTTTCTTTTCTTTTTTTTTTTTCATTCGTACGTATCTTCAAAACAAAAAAACTGTAATCCCAACACAAAATTCTTCAGGTGTGCTGACATTCAAATCAACGTTCACACTTTCCTCCACTGCTGTGGGAATGATCGGTCTGTTGGGTGTCTCTGACACGGGTGATTCGCAAGGTGTGACATCATCATCTTCTGCAAGCATCACAATAGAGGGATTTGGATTTGCACTGGAAAATGAGAATTACTACTCGATCTTACTTCAATCACCATGTAATCAAAATCTAAGCTCGATCGTGAGAGTGTCCAATCAGGAGCTCACGGGAATTGCGGACGTTTCAGCATGTACAGGTGAGTTGAGTGCATTACTGACATACAACGATCAAATATCAGCTTCGGGTACAGTCGCTGTTGTGGTGAGCGTAAGCGATACGGAGACAAGCCAGAGTCTTTACGCGCTCACATCACAGACAATTACAATAGTGGGTGAAGGTTACGGTTCTTCAAGTCTGACAGATTACGTCGTCGAAATCAGCGGTACGGGTTGTACGACTACACAGTACACACCGACCAGGAGAGTTTCGCCAATAGAATTGATATTGACTAACGTCGATTTGAGTGGATGCACGACAGATGTAAAGGCTCGACTTGCGTACCAAGGTGCTTCAATTGATTCGGCTGTACAAGTCGGAGTCGCGTCTATTTTCAGTATAACCGATACGAGCACCTCAATGGGTCTCTTCGACTCGTCCTCGGAAAGTACTACCAAAATCACGATTCAAGGATACGGTTTTCTGAACGATACGAGTTTGTATATGGTAAAATTGTCGAGTAACGAAACAGATTGTACGATAGGAGGAAACCCTACGGTGACATACAGTAGCGCGACAGAGATCATAATTATGGGTGTTTCGTTGACTTCTTGTACATCTGTGGTGTACGCAGACGTGAACTTTGGAGGTCTGGGCTTCATCGGTGCAGTGGGTGTTGGTGAGATAATTGCTCTCAGTGATACGACCAATCAGGTTTTGGAGAAATCCAGTTCTTCGTATGAATTCACATTGACAGGTCAAGGTTTCGGATACGAAATCGATTCGACGACCAATTTTTGTGTGGGGTCAAGTGACGTCACGAATCCTTGCTACGAACTGGATCTTACATGTTCATCTCAACAAATCAGTAGTGTTACGGTGCATGAACGATTGAGTATTACGACACTTCGCGCCAGTGCAGTGTTCAGTGAGTGTAGTTCCTACGTCAACGTCAGTGCGACGTTGACGTATCATGGTGTGCAAGTATCCAGCTCTGCAATTGTTGGAAAAGTGGATTTAGTTACCATAACGGACACTTCCACTTCCTACATTTTCATGGGTGGTTCGAACTCCTCGGATGTCACGATTCAGGGCACGTCATTTTTGGGTTCATCTTTCACGGTAACAATAACATCTTCCGACACGAGTTGTACCCTAGACACCTCGTCCGCAACGATAAGTAAAATCAATAGTACCATGTTGATTTACGAGGGCGTGGATTTCTCGAGCTGTAGTTCAGGAACGATCTCTGCCTCAGTAGTTGATGATACGTATTCGCAACAGGCCAGCTCCGTGTCAGTCGGAACTGTGACGTACGTGGAATCAGATACGCAAGGTTTCGCGCCTTCATCTTCTGGTACCATCACGTTGATAGGTGGAGGATTTTTGGAGGACAGTACGGACACATTCTCCATTGTCGTCTTCGGTAATGGTGAGGAATGTGGATCATATCCGAACGCAACATACGCTGTATCCGTCTCCAGTTTTAATGAAATTGTTGTCGAAAACGTAGATCTTTCGAATTGCAATGACAACGTCAGTGTATCCATTCTCTATCAAGGCACATCAACCCCGACATCTTCGCAAATCGTTGTGGGAAGCATCATCACCTTGTCGGACTCCTTTGACTCGACTGTCGTGATTCCCTCTTCCAATCAAGCCATAACCCTGAGTGGAACTGGCTTTAACTCAATCGAAACTTCTTCTTATCCTATATTGATCAGCGATTCCGATTCTTCCGCTTCTTGTGGGGATTCCTCATATGTATACCCAACAGAAGTCTTATCAAGCACTGAAGTGGTCGGGACATACGATTTAAGTGCTTGCTCGGGAACCATCGTCTTTACTTTGTATTACAAAGGAGACACACAGGGTGGTTTGTCTGCAAACGTTGCTGTGGTACTCAGCGTTACAGATACGTCCAATTCGCAGGGTGTTCAGTCAGATTCAACCTCACTCAGCATAATAGGGAATGGTTTCTATGACACAAATACGGACAATTACTTGATTTGGATTCGCACCGATGACGATTCGTGCTACGCTGCGGCGTATCGTCCGACTACCGTGGAATCGAATACAATCACAGTAAATGATATCAGTGTCAGTGAGTGTACAAACAATCCGCAATACGTGTATGCACAATTGTCCATAACCGGACTTGGTCAACTAGCTTCTGTGGCTGTGGCAACGTTCAATCTTGTCACGATCACGGATACAAGCACGTCACAGGGTGTGTACGATGAGGTGGACGAGACAATAACTGTGACAGGAATTGGTTTTTACGACAGTGACACGTCTACGTACGCTTTTTCGTACACTTGCGACGGGGTGACCACAAGTGTCGCCACAACTTCTCTGACATACGTCTCGATAGATACCATGACGATCGTGCTTGACTTATCTTCCTGTACGGGCGATGTCGATCTGAGTTTGATATACGACAACACAACCTCGGTGGAAGCCACAAGTGTGGCAGGTATTGTGAGTATTAGTGACACAAAATTCACTCAGTCTTTAAGCTCAGACACAGATCGAACCATCACAATCACGGGACACGGATTCGGAAGTGACACTCTGACGGACTACGAGATTTTGTTCATTGCGGGAGGTTGTGACTTATCTTCATCAACTTTCTATGCAACATCAAGAACGAGCAGCACGGAGATCTACGTTGCGAATGTTGATACGACAGGCTGTACAGGAATTCTGCTTGCGTCTTTGAACTATCGAAGTTATGGTGCTCTCAACACAAAATCCATCGCAACCTTTGCAAAGATCGTTGATACGGAGACGTCGTACGGTTACTCCGCTCTGACCTCAAGTCAGAATATTACGATCGAGGGAATTGGATTTTCCGATTCGAATTGCGACAACTACAATATAACTGTGAACGCAACAAATTGTGCTGACTCCTTGAGAACTTACACGTGCTCTAGTGTGTCATATGATGTGATGACTGTTTCGAATGTGTCTCTATTGGAATGTCAGGGCACAGTAAGTGCGTTTATTACCATGAGTTCGTTGGGGATTGAGATGAGTGAAGTGAATATAGGACAGATCATCTCTCTGGACGATACGAGTACCGTTCAAGTGAACACACAAAGTGAGGACGAGGTCATTACAATTTTCGGTGATGGATTCATGTCTTCGACTCTGAGTGATTACGAAGTAACTCTCAGTTACACATCTGCCTCATCCTCAAGTACCACGACGAGTACATTGACACCCATCAATCGAGTTTCGAGTAGGGAGCTTCATGTCACAGCGAATCTTACTGATGCCCAAGGTGTTGTGAGGATTTCATCATTCTCTTTAAGTGGTGTGGAGTCTGTGCAGAGTGTGGATGTGTCAACTATAATCATGTTGAGTGAGTCGTACGCGACGTACGGCTTGATTGAGGATGAGACCATTACAGTCAGTATTCAAGGCGAGGGTTTCGTGTCCACATCAAGCGATTCGTACGAAATGTACTTTTCATTCGGTGACATCAACTCTACGTGTACAGATACGACACCTGTTGGTGCGTTCGCACCTACCTATGTGTCCAATACGTATCTCTCGTACAGTGTCACGCTATCAAGTACGAACCCGAATTGTACTTACGTCTACGCGAATCTTACATTCAATCCCGAATCAACCTCAAGTGGAGACACTTTTGGCAGCAAAAGCATTGCCTTCACAAATATTGCATCAATAGGTCTGATCAGTGTGTTCGATACAGAGACGACACAAGCAATTCAAAGTGTGAGTGGTTTTACTGTCACCATCATCGGAACAGGATTTTTCTCCTCGAATACAAGTGAGTACGAAGTAGACTTGGAGGGTATATCTGAGGGAGATTCGGACAGTGGCGGTACATGTACCTTTGAAAATTTGACTCCGTCCTCTTGGAATTCGCAACTGAGTATTACAGTGACTCAGGATCTCTCCGCTTGTACGTGATCACACACCGTCACCTTTTTTTTGTTTGTTTGTCGTCGGACGCGTTTCTGAAAAACAAAATGCTGCTGAAACACACACACACACACACACACACACACACACACATAAAAAAAACAGGTACACAACTCGGATATCTCAAGGCGAGTGTTCATTATCAAGGCAAGACAACAGAAAATACAATAGGACGATTCATATCCATCAATGATACGAGCCGTTCCCAAAGTCTTGCCCAGGATAGTGCGATTGATATTTCGATCACCGGTCAGTCTTTTGTGTCAGAGACATTGACAGATTATACACTCACATTCACGGGAACGGATTGTACGGGTATCACTTCAACAGTGACTCCAAACGCACATACACACACATCTGCGTATGTCAATGTGTTAATGGCTACGATAGATACGAGTGGATGCAGCTCTGATATATATGTTCAACTCAATTACACCGGTTCCGCAGCAATCACATCATTGGTGCCGTCTTCTCCTAGAAACATTGCGCAAATTATTTCCGTCACAGACACGACAACAACTAAATCTTTAGCTCCCACAACTGGTCAGAGTGTTACGATAAGCGGTACTGGACTTCCCACCGAGACATCTGATGTGTCCTCACTGAGTTTGAATTTCGCTTACGACTCTGGCACATGTTCAGGTCTCACAAACTTCTCCACCGGAGAACTCTCAGCTGGAAATGGTGGAAACGCAGAGATTTCATCTGACGCGTCCAGTATTACAATCACGAGTCTCGATTTGACAAATTGTTTGGGTGTGATTCAAGTTTCTCTGAGTAGATCGGCCACGACACTTGATTTCGTGGGAATTGGCACGATTGTAGAAATTCAGAACACGATGACTTCAAAGTATTTGATTGAACACGAACCTCAAAATATCACAGTTTCAGGTAACGGATTTGGTGACAGCACTGCATCTAATTTTATTCTTGAATTTGGATGTATTGACAGCACAGATGGTAGTGGTGCTGCCTCGACCTGCTCGGAAAGTACAGTCACGGGTACAACAATTTCTGTCGCTGCAGAATCTTCGGGTTCCGAGTTGAAGTATGATGGTAATCTCACCATGTGCTCTGCGGGACAGATTCTTTGTGCACGTGTGAATTATTTATCTCAATCGAGTCCTCAAGTATGGAACAGCGTCGCGTCGATCGCAACTTTGGATGCTGCAGAAAATGCCGTACGTGATCATTCTTCGCAGACGTTCAATCTCACGGGATATGGTAGCCCGAGCAAGATACTGATCTACGCCGATGCTGATTGCAGCACTTCGTGTTGTAATGCCCAAATCAGCAGCAGTGTGTGTGCCTGTGCGTACGATGTGAACTTGACTACAACAACGACATCATCGACGTTCTTGGTCGAAAACGTCGATATGACTGGTTGTACGGGTAATGTGTACGCTAGTATTCCCGCATCGTCCACAGATTTTACGACTCGATCAAGTTCTGTCAAAGTTGGGTATATTGTGAGTGTTACGGACACGTCTGATGTTTACTCCGTCGCTTTGAACGATCCGAACGCAACGATTACAGTTGAAGGTGCTGGATTTGCAGACACCGATGGAAGCACGTACACCATGGCAATCACTGTAGGAGGATCTTGCACTCTGAGCTCATCAGATCTCACAGTCACATGGCTTACCATCACGACACTCCAAGTTACGGGTCTTCAATTGAGTTCCTGCGTCGGTGTGACGAACGGTGACGTCGCAGTTAGTATGACTTACGCTGGAACGTCCACAGATCGAAGCGGTGCTGCGAATTGGACGCTATCTCAGGTAAATGTTGCGGGTGTGTTGACTTTCGATACAGACAAGTCAACAACACAACCCATTTTTCAAAACACTGACATCACTATCACGGGAAGTGGATTCGGAACTGAAATGACTGCGTGTACAGATTGTACTCGCACGTACGCTTGTCAAGTGGATGGTACGTATGTGACATTCAGTAATGATATTGATTGGGTTCGAACATCTAGTACTGAATTAACCTTACAAGTAAGTTCGAGCACGTGCAATGGTATTTTCAGACTGCAGTTCGAGTACGACGGCGTGAGCGTAGCGACAATTTACATCGGAACCTTTGTGACTCTTGATGATGTCGTTGACGAGTCGATTTGTATTTCAAATTCACCGGGCTCTCAGTCGAAAGATGTCACGGGATCCGGTTTTCTGATCACTTCCGTATCGAACTACGAAATAACATTCTACTGTTCAAACGGAAACAACACCATCCAAGAGCTTTCCTCGACCGTTACTTCACGTTCAAGTTCCTCGGTCTTGAGTGTTCAAGCGGATTTTGACACTTGCGCCTACGATGAAACATATGAGGGTATTATATATCACAGTCTCATATATGGTTCGACAGAACTCGAGAGTGAATGCACCGCAAGTACAGTAAAAACGAAATGTTCAAAATACGGACAGCTCGTGGACATTGTGGATACAACAAGCGAGCTCGCATATGTTACAAGCAGTGATAATAATGTGACCGTGACCACAATTGGTATGTTGGGCAGTAGTATTGATTCGTACCAATTTCAATTTTGTTCGTCAGGTCAGAATTTGGAACCCGACACACGTACGGTAAACGACAATGTACAAGAACTATACGAGAGTAATGTGAATCTCGCGAGTTGTACGTTTATTTTCTTTTTCTCTCTCTTTCTCTCGATATTACCTTGTAACACTCGTTTTTCGCTGTTTTTGCAAATCACAATTTCCATCACACTCGGTAACGAAACAATAATGTATATTTCACCAGGCACATCAACATATATCGATGTTTCTTTGACGTACGATGGCTGTACTGTGACCGGAAACGTAGCTGCTCGAATCTTTCTCAGTGCCACAGCAGATCAGCACATCTTTCGTGAGAAATCTAATCTCAATGTCACAATAGAGGGTGCCGGTTTCGTGGACAAGCAAGATTCTGAGTACGAAATCACGATACAGGGCACAGGTTGTAACTCGAACAAAACTTACGTTTCTGGTTCTGACAACGTCACTGTTTACGTGAATGATTCGAGTTCAAATTACTTGACACTCGAAAATGCCGACTTCAGCGGTTGTACGGGAAATATCTATGGAAGTGTCGTGTACTCCTCTCAGCCGAGTACGAATCTCGTACAGATCGGAACAGCTGTGTACTTGACAGACACGAGGACCTCAAATGTTGTGATGCTGAGTGACAGCTTACAAACTCTTGTTACCGTTCAGGGAAGTGGTTTCGTGGACTCGGATGCCACCAATTACGATATCACAGTTTCCTGTGGAAGTGTATCTTTGGGTGATACCGAGAGTAGCTGCATTCCGTACAACACTGTTGATGATTCGAGTTCAGGCAGGAGCACAACGACGTTGGTAGGCAAGATCTCAACGGGTGTAAATGCAGCCAGCACGTGCTCCAGTGGTGATGTGATCTATGCCTACATCACGTACTCTGGAGAGAGCAGTGAGACTGTTGCGATTGGTTACGTGCTCGGTCTGACAGACACAAGTACATCGATTGCAATACTTGGTACGTCCTCAGAGACAGTAACGCTGACCGGTGTTGGATTTAGTTTTGATGTCAGTAACGTTGATGAGACTTGGCAAAATGTTGACATTCACACGCTTACTGTGACTCTCAGTTCCGACACTTGCTCGGACGTTGTCACCACAATATCAAATGTGGGTTCAAGTACGACTCTTGTGACTGCAAGTGCTGATTTTTCAAGTTGTAGCGGTACGATCAGTGCATCCGCAGTGCATAAGATGATATACACGAACAAATGCGACGACGTCACGGACACGTCTCAAGTAGTACAGTTTTCATTGACATCAACTCAAGATATCGGATCTGTTTTCTCTCTTCAGGACACGTCCACGTCACAAGGAGTCAAAGCCGGTGATTCTAGTTACGTCGTCACACTGCAAGGTACAGGTTTTGTGGGCTCAAGCTCTGATTATACTCTCACTCTCAATGGGTGTGAGGACGGTACACACAACTTCGATTTTATTGTGTCAGATTCGTCCGCAACGGTGACAATCGATCTCACGTCGTGTACGATTGCTGGTACAGTAGTGAACGGATACTTAGAACATGTTCCGACTGGTGTTCAGACCGGCGTTGTGGGAATAGCAACGGTGGGACTTTTTGTGATGTACGAAAGCACACTCTCGCTACCAGCAGCGAGCAGTAGTACCGATACTTTTGACATAACACTGTCTGGTTCGGGATTCTATGAGACAGACACATCGACGTACGTGGCGTGTCTGAGTGGTGATGACTGTGTGTGTGCATGTACCGATATATCCACAGTGTGTGACGGTAAATCTCAAATCTCAACATCTCGAGTTGACAACAACAACGTCGTAATCAGCACAATAGATCTGACAAATTGTACGGGTAGCATGAACGCAACACTGTTTTACAACGGCAGCTCGAGTTCAGCCAACACAGAGACGTCCAACTCGATTGGTACTATCTTGCTTCTGTCTGAAACGTTAAAGTCTCAGTCCTTGATTCAAAAATCGACAAGCACGTTCACTGTGACGGGTTCCGGTTTTATTCACACAAACACAAGTGCGTACAATGTGAGAACGTACTGTGACGATTCTATAAGCAGTTCTGGAACATTGGCTACGACGAGCAGTGTGATTTCGGACACCGAAATCGTGCTCTCTGGTGATCTTTCAGACTGCACAGACGAAGTTTACGTTGTGTTGAATTACGACGATGGAGAATTGA
>MDSZ01151156.1_pt1 | contig 17691 bp, 12 predicted proteins | sample 811201 | NCBI WGS metagenome assembly MDSZ01 (sample SAMN05326647, study PRJNA326480) | marine metagenome | isolation source: seawater | place: Indian Ocean: North | collected 2010
AAATAAGTCCTATGATGCAACAACTTCTGCAACTTTAAATACATCTAATGTTTCATATGCAGGTTTAGTAAGTGGGGATAGTTTTTCTGGAAGTTATACTGGAACTTTTAATGATGCTAATGTGGGAACCAGCAAGTTGGTTACTATTTCTTCATCGTATTCTGGTAATGATATAAATAATTATTCTATTACAAACCAGTCCTCTACTGGTGCAGATATAACTAAGGCTTCTCCCACCATTAGCGGTTTAAGTAATCAGGCAAAATATTCAGATGAAAATTATACCTTAGCAGGAGTTCCTAGTATAAGTGGATTAAGTATTAACTATTCTTCTAGTGATTCTAATATAGCTAGTGTAAATTCTTCTTCTGGAGCAGTTTCCATATTGACAACTGGTGTTACAACAATAACCGCATCAATAGACGCAACCTCAAATTACAATGCTGCAAATGCCACTTACATACTTAGTATTACAACTAGACCTTCTACTGGCGGATCGCCTTCACAAGTAGCTAGGGATAGTGCAATTAGAAGCACAAATACTAATACAACATTAAGTAATGGATCATCTAATAGATCAAATAATAACGTCTCAGGTTCATATGCTGGTAGGTCAATAAGTAACTCTGCTCAAGTAGTCTCATTTAGTGCCAAAGTGGTAGTATTGAGGCCGGAGCAAAATCCTAGAGCTGAGGGAGTGTACGAGTTTAATAATGAAGAGTCGAAACTTGATGATATAGTAAATGAAAGTGAAAGTTTTCAAAAACTAGGAGAAGTTATTGGTATAACTGAATATTCAATAGAAATTAAAGCAGATGATCAGTATAATTACTCTTTAGAAGTAAGAGATGGAGGTATTTTAATAAAGCCAAGAAATCAGAAGTCTCTTATATTTGCAGAAAATTATAGGACTAAAGTAATTGACACGGCAATGCAGGAGGTTGAAAAATACTTTGGGATTCCATCTTTTCAAATTAGAACGATTGTATTAGACTTTTATAAAAGATATACACAGGCTAACTAATTTATATTTTGGTTCTTATGTAATCTATTGTTTTTGCAATAGCCTCTTCTGATCTGTTAGGTTCTGTTCCCCCGCCTTGAGCTAAATCTTTTTTACCACCACCGCCTTTTCCGCCTAATTTAGGAGTAATAACTCTTATTAGTTCTATAGCATCTAACTTATCAAAGAGATTGGAAGAAACTCCAATTACAGATGTAACTTTTCTATCAGACTTTGAAATTAATATAGACAAAGTATTAGCCGTATTGTTGATTAATTTATCAGTAATTGATTTAAGAGTTTTAGAGTCTTTGTCATTTAAAATAGCGTGGTATATAGTATGATTATTAATATCTGTTTTATCCATATTTTCTTTTGTAGAAGATGACGTTGTATTACTAATAGTCTTTAATTTTTTCTCTAATTCTTTTTTTTCATTTATAAGATTATTTACTCTATCAAGTACAGAAGAAGTTCCAGTTTTAAGTTTCTCAGCAATCTGAACGATATTACTTTGTACTTTTTGAGTAGTTTCCAATGCATGAATTCCCGTTACTGCCTCTATTCTTCTAATGCCAGAGGCAAGGCTTCCCTCTGATAAAAATTTAAAAAGTCCTATTTCACCAGTATTTTTTACATGAGTTCCTCCACATAATTCTATGGAATAAGGCTTATTAAAGTTATTTTTATCTTTTCCCATTTCTATAACTCTTACATCTTCTCCATATTTTTCTCCAAATATAGCCATAGCGCCCTTTGCAACTGCATCATCTTTTTTTAATATTGATTGACTTACTGGGACACAATCTAATATTTTTTTATTAATTTCCTTTTCTATAGACATTAGTGTTTCTTGACCAATTTTTTCATTATGAGAAATATCAAATCTAAGTTTCTCATCTGAAACAAGAGAGCCTTTTTGTGTTATATGTTTTCCTAGCTTTTTTCTTAGTGCACTATGAAGAAGGTGAGTTGCAGAGTGATTAGCAGCTATTTTTTTTCTTTTTTCCACATTTATTTCTAAATTAACTTTGTCTCCTATTTTAATAAATCCCTCTTTTAAAACTCCTTTATGTTCATAAATTTGATTTTGTATTAGTTGCGTATCCTTAACCTCGAAATGAAAATTTGCCCCTTTTATGATTCCTGTATCACCTACTTGTCCACCAGACTCGGCGTAAAAAGGAGTTTGGTCAAATATAAGTGATAAAGATTGTTTTTCCTGGTCTGCTTTTTCTAATGTTTTTCCCTCAAAAACTATTTTAAGAACATTTCCTTTAGATATATTTTTTTCATATCCTAAAAAGTTAGTTGAATGTAATTCATCAGAAATTTCTTTCCAAGTAATTGAATTTGCATTTTGATTGTCACCCTTCCAGGATTTTTTAGAGAGTTCTTTTTGTTTCTTCATTTCCTCATCAAATTTTTTTTTATCAACCTTTTTATTTGTTGTTTTAAGGACATCTTCAGTCAGATCTAAAGGGAAGCCGTAAGTATCATAAAGTTTGAATGCAATTTTTCCTGAAAATAGTTTATCGGTTTCACTTTTAGTATTTTCTTCTTCTAAAATTTTTAATCCCTTTTCTAATGTTTCCAAAAACTTTTCCTCTTCATTGAGTATTGTCTTAGAAATCAAATCTTTGTAGGTATTCAATTCCTTATAATAATTTCCCATCTCCTTTAAAAGCACAGGAACCAATTTATAAAAACTAGGTTCCTTAATATTCAAAGTATAAATTTGCCTAATAGCTCTCCTCATTATTCTTCTAAGCACATAGCCTCTTCCTTCATTTGCAGGAATCACACCATCGGAAATTAAAAAGCAAGTTGCTCTTAAATGATCACTAATAATTCTTAAGGGAATTTTGGACTCATTACTTTCTTGTACTTTAAATATTTCTTTAGTTGCATCAATTAAATTTCTAAATAAATCTATATCATAATTATCAGATTTACCCTGTAAAACAGCAGCAACTCTTTCTATCCCCATTCCCGTGTCTATCGAAGGATTTGGAAGCAATTCTTTTTTTCCGTCTTTATGTTTATTAAATTGCATAAAAACTAAATTCCAAATTTCTACATATCTTTCTCCTTCATTTGCAGAACCAGGGAGCCCACCAGGATATTTATCTCCATGGTCGTAAAATATTTCAGAACAAGGCCCGCAAGGACCTGAGTCTCCCATTTCCCAAAAATTATCCGAGGTGGAGATCTTTAAAATTTTTGAGTCATCAAAGGATGAAACCTTTTTCCAAATTTTATAAGCTTCTTCATCTTCATTATAGACAGTAATAATAAGTTTTTCTGCAGGAATAAAAAAGTTTTTCGTAATTAGGTTCCATGCTAATTCTATTGCATCTTCTTTAAAGTAATCTCCAAAAGAAAAGTTTCCTAACATTTCAAAAAAGGTATGATGTCTTTTTGTTAAACCAACGTTTTCTAAATCATTGTGCTTTCCACCAGCCCTAACACACTTTTGAGAGGTAACAGCTTTTCTTTTTGTAGGAGGGGGTTCAATACCAGTAAAAATATTTTTGAATTGTACCATTCCTGCATTAGTAAATAAAAGTGAGTCATCATTAGTAGGAACTAAAGAAGAAGAAGAAATTATCTTGTGATCTTTTGATTGAAAAAAATCTAGAAATTCTTTTCTTATATCTTTTAATGATACTTTTGACATGAATTTAGTTTATATAACTTAATTCTCTAGAGCAATCTTTTCATCTTCAACAGTTTGATTTTTTCCCCTAATTAAGTTTTCAATTTCACTTGATATTTCTTTGTTTTCTAATAAATATTTTTTTGCATTTTCTCTTCCTTGTCCTATTCTTTCGCCTTTGTAACTGTACCAAGACCCAGATTTTTCCACTATGCCAGAAAGAACACCTAGATCAATTATTTCACCTTCTTTAGAAATACCTTCTCCATACAGAATATCAAATTCCACAACTTTAAAAGGAGGAGCAACTTTATTTTTAACAACCTTAACTCTAGTTTGATTACCGATAATTTGATCTTTATCTTTTATCTGGCCAATTCTTCTAATATCTAGTCTAACTGAGGCATAGAATTTTAAAGCATTACCTCCAGTAGTAGTTTCTGGACTTCCAAACATAATACCTATCTTCATTCTAATCTGATTAATAAAAATAACCATGGCGTTAGTCTTTGCAATAGATGATGTTAGCTTTCTTAGAGCTTGACTCATTAATCTAGCTTGTAATCCTACATGGGTATCTCCCATATCTCCCTCTAACTCTGCCTTAGGAACTAAAGCAGCGACACTATCAATTACTAAAACGTCAACTGCACCAGATTTAACTAAAGTATCTGCAATTTCAAGGGCTTGTTCTCCTGCATCAGGTTGCGAGACCAAAAGCTTATCAACATCAACTCCTAAATTTTTAGCATAAACAGGGTCTAAAGCATGTTCAGCATCAATGAAAGCACAAATCCCTTCTTTCTTTTGAGCACTTGCTGCTACTTGTAAAGCAAGAGTAGTTTTTCCAGAACTTTCAGGCCCATAAATTTCTATAATTCTTCCCTTAGGAAGTCCGCCAATCCCTAAGGCCATATCTAATCCAAGTGATCCTGTAGATATTTCTTCTATGTCTATTGTCTTGTTTTCTCCAAGTCGCATTATTGACCCAGTTCCATATTCTCTTTCTATGAGCCCTAGTGCACTTTCTAAAGCTTTTTTTTTATTATCAGTACTCATTTTGTTCTATTTATGTTCAATTTATGTTCTATAAAATATTTATATATTAATTTTTTATAAATATCAATTATATTATACAATAGTATACTATAGTTTGGAAGTTTGAAATTTATCTAAAAATAGTTAGTAATTGAAATGCCAAAATAATTGTCCCTTCTAAAACTGTATAAGGTGTCCGAGGGCTTCATGCTCCAATAAAAATTATATTCAGCAGAAAATCTCAATGACTCCTGTAGTCTTGTACTAATTTCTAAATTTCCCGTATTGCCGTTCCCGTCAAGATCAATAGTTATGGCTTGAGTTAACTCTGTTCCTTCTATGTCATTAAAGTTTATTCTTGTTCCAAAGAAAATATCATTTTGAAATATATCCGTAGAAAGTTTTCCTCTTTCATCATTACTATATTCTATGAAAAAACTTAAATCCCATATCTTATCTAAAATTCTAGTTTCAACATATTCTACTCCTGTTATATAAGAATAATAATTTTCTCTTTTAAATAAGGAATTTTTTTGACCATTCCTTTTAATTCCTTCAAATTTATATATTATTGGGCCGTAAACTTTTTGAAAGAAAGATCCTAAATTAGTAATTCTTTCATATCCTGAGAAATATTTAAGTTGACCATTTTCTATAATGGGAAGAGTTGACGCTTCCCTTGAATTTCCTCTAAAATATTGAAAAGAAATATCAGAGCCCCCAATGCTGTTTTGCCACTTTACGGCCCAGCTAGGTTTTCTGTCTCCTGCTCCACCCTCATAAATAGTATTATGAGTCTCTGTAGGTAAATTTAATCTAAGTCTTCCCCTTTTTCCTACCTGAGTACTCTTATGAAATTCTGGCATGTAAATAAAGTCTACGAATCCAATTTTATTATTAATGTATGAGTAGGAAATTAGAGATTGTCCAAGCTTAGCCTTTTCGTCTCCATATGCGCCATCACTACTGTTTATAATATCGACTAGATTTTTTAATTCTGTGACCCCCCAAAAAACCTTTTCCTTCCCTATCTTAAATTCATTATTATTATTAAAGTAAAGAAAGTACCCCTGTGCAATGTCAAATAGACTTCTCTCTTTATCATGTTGATCATATCTGTAATAAGGTTCTAATAGGACATTAACATTTTTATTGATTTCAACAAATAGTTCAGATTTTAACTCTACTGAGAAGGTATTTTTTTGATTGGCATAAGCATTATCTTTATGAAATAATCTTGTAGAAAAAGTTTTTTCATTATTTAATTCCCAATAAATATTCTCATTTGCAAAAGAGAAACTACATATTAAAAAAAAAAAAAATATCACCTTTTATCTTACTCTAGATAATGATTTTTGATTAAAGTCTCTTTCTGAAAGACCTTCTTTAAATTTTATGTTTTCTACAAAAAGGTCTGTTGATTTTCCAGTTTGATGATTAATCATTTTATAGGTGCTAGGTCTCCAAAACTTATCTATATAAATTTTATAATCTCCAAAATATAAAGTTTTTAAAAGAGAATTTTTTCTATCGTAGAATTCAATTTTCCACACTCTGTGAGCAGGTGTGTCATCTAGCCAAAGAACCTGATAATTGTAGCCAGAACTTTTTTCAACTGGAACTCTACTAATTACATGGCAATTTAAATCTTGCATGTTAGGGCAAGATTCTTTTTTTAAATACTTTCTTTTAGTATATTTTTCAAGCTCTTGACTTCCTAAGTCTTCATAGGCAAACTCAGATCCAACAAAAGAACCAGATCTATTTTCAGAGGTTATTCTTTTTACTCTTTTTAAGGCCGGCAGATATAACCACTGATCATCAGGCCCAACTTTATGAGTAAAGGTTAGTGTTGCTGTTCCTTTTACATCTTTAGGGCTATCAAAAATAAATAATGTTTTATCTCCATCATTTTCTACTTCTAAAGTTTTTCCTCTAAAATAACGAATTGTTTCTTCTCCTTGTTTATTTCTTAGAGTCATTATCTGTGTTGATGTAAAATCACCAAAACCTTTATCATAATTGTAAGCATCAGTAGATATTTTTAGTGCTTTCTTATCTTCTTCAGCCAATACGAAGGTTTTAAATAGTAAAAATAAAAATGTAAGACTAATTAAAAAATTTAAAGATTTTTTCATTTTTCCTCCTAAGTTTTTCTTTCTATTTTAAATGAAGAGTTTTTTAAGAGATTTAATTTTTCTAATGTTATTAATAATGTGGGAAGAAAAAATAAATCTATGAACAAGGCTATGGCAATTGTGATTGCAGTTAATAAAGCCATATCTGAATTTACTTTAAATCCTGACATCGATAAAACTGCAAAACCTGCAACTAATGCAATAGTGGTAGTGCTTAATGCAAATCCCACATTTTTGAATGCGTACCTAGTTGCGTCTTCAGGACTAAGCTTTTCCTCTCGCATACCTCTCAAGTATTTGCTTAAATAATGAACTGTGTCATCAACCACTATTCCAAGAGTCATTGCAGCTACAACAGATAAGGCTACCCCAACTTCGCCAAACAAGTATCCCCATAATCCAAAGCCCACTGCAGCCGGAAAAAGATTAGGAATAAGACTTACTAAACCCATTCTAATACTTTTTAAAGCTAAAATTAGTAAAAATGATATTATGACTAAAGCTAATGTTGTACCCACTAACATAGAGTCAATATTTCTTTTTGAAAAATGTGAAAATATCATTGATAGTCCTGTCCCATTAGTTTTAAATTCAGGAATTTCCTTATCCATATATTCTTGAATAATTGCATCCAGCTCTCTAACATCATCATTAGAAGCATTTTTTATATTAACTGTTAATCTGGTAGAGGATTTATCTACATTAATTCGATCATTCAGATCCAAACCAAAGGGTACCGAAAGCTCATAAAGTAATAAGAATTGGGCAGCTAATTCTCTATTTTGGGGAATATCATAAAAAGCTTCTTCGTCTCTATTCATTGCCTTATTTAATCTTTTTATGGTATCTGATACTGTTGTAACATGATTTACATTAGGCTCTTTTCTAATCCTGTCAGCTAATTGATCTAATTTTATCCAATAATTTGGGTTATTTATGCCATCTGGTTCTCCTGAAGGGATCGAATATTCAATAGCATTTAATCCTGTTAGGTTATCTTCAAAAAAGTCAGAATGTGTTCTTATTTCGAACCTTTTATCAAAGTATTTAGTCCAAGTATCATCTAGTTTAATTTGGGTTATCCCTAATGATAAAATCACTATTAAAAATCCATTGGATATCAATAATGTTTTTCTATTTTTAATAACGAAATTACTGAGAACGTTCATAAAATTCTCAGCTTTTGAGTAACCTGTAACCTTAACTTTTGAGGGAATGATTACTAAAAGAGCAGGCAAGGTAACTACAGCATGAAAAAATAGAACTAAATTACCAAAAGACATCATATATCCTAACTGACGAAAGGGTGGTGCCTCCGAAAAGTGCATAGTTAAAAAGCCAATGGCAGTTGTTATTGCTGTCATAAATACAGGTTGTAAATTTACCCTCAATGATTCATCAACTGCGTCTTTTCTGTTTTTACCTAAACGCATCTGTATTTTTTTTGTACTCATTATGTGAACGCAATGAGCTATAGTTAGGGCAGATAGCATTAAAAAAGAATTGAATGTTGCAGCATTTAAAATAAATTTAAACCATCCTGCTATACCCATCATTCCAATTACAGATAAAATCACAATAAATGCTGTTAATAATGCGCCAGCTAGAGATCTCAGAGAAATACCTGCAACTAAAAATATAATTAGAAGCATTAAAGGAGTTAATAAACCCATGTCGCTCAACGATACTTCTGTAAAAGCCATGGTTAATGGAACACCCCCAGATACAAAAAAATCAACATCTGGATATTTTGTTTTTAATTCAGATTGTATAGGTCTTATAAATGCCATAACTTCCTTTACAACATTTCCAGATGCAACTGGGTCATCAGGTTTAATTATTGTTACATTTATGGCAGTAAACTTACTGTCTGGACTAACTAAGAGATTTACTAACATAGGTTCTGCCAAAGCAACTCGTCTAGCATTATCAGCAATATTTTGACTAATTTTAACGTCTGTAATTAGATCACTTATGATAACGTTATCTCCATCAGCTCTTGTCCATTGAAAGTTAGTAATGGAGTCTACTCTACTAGAGGCAGGTGTTTCCCATAACTTTTTAGTTAAATTTCTTATTATTTCTAAATTAGCCGGAGTAAATATGTCCCCATTCTTAGGAGCTATTAATATAAAAATGTTATCATTTTTAGTATAGGTTTTTTCTAAAGTTTCTAAAGCAATTAAATTAGGATCTCCCTTAGAAAAAAATATTCTATTATCAGGATTTTGAGATAAGCCTTTTAACCCTACTCCTAATATAAGAGTGAAAAGAATACTTATTATCAGGAGCATCCATGGTTTATTTATAACTAAATATCTATAATTTTTAATAACACTACCTAACTTTACCATACTATCTCCTTAAATTATTATTTATGATTGCACGAAAAAAAAAAAATTATAATAGTCATTTTAAATAACTTTGATACCTTAAGATAAAGAAAATTTCCACTAAAGAAAAAAAAATAATTTTATAAACTAAATACTTATGAAAAAACAGTATAAAAAATTTTATCCATCATGGTGGAGTAAAGCTTGTGTCGAACTATCAGAAAAAGATCAAGTAATGAAAACTTTAATTGGTAAATATTCAGAGTGTAGAATTAGTACTATTAAAAACCCATTCTTTTCATTATCTAGATGTATTGTAGGGCAACAAATATCTGTGCAAGCAGCTGATGCAGTATGGAATAGACTTATAAAAAAATTTGATATTTATGATGAAAGCTGTTTCAAAAAAACAAAACCTAGTTTTTTAAAAAGCTTTGGACTGTCTGAGAGAAAAGCTAACTATTTAGTTGAACTATCTAATTACATGGTCAATAAAAATCAGTATAGTTTTTGGAAAAATTTAAATGACGAAGATATATTTTCAAAACTAATAAAAATAAAAGGAATAGGTCCATGGAGTATAAAAATGTTTTTAATGTTTTCATTAAATCGAAGAGATATTTTTTCCTCAGAAGATTTGGGTTTGTTGAAAGCAATAGGAAATAATTATCGTAATGGTAAAATACCAGATAAAAATGATGCAGAATTGATAGCTTTAGAATGGTCTCCTTGGAGAACTGCAGCGTCTTGGTTTTTATGGAGAAGTATTGATCCAGAGCTTGTAACATATTAACTAATTATGAGAAAAAAAATAATTTTATTTTTAGTTACTGAGGACTGGTACTTTATATCTCATAGAATTGAATATGCTATTTTTTTAATAAAACATGGTTACTATGTAAATGTATGTTGTAAAAATACTGGTAAATTTGATTATATAAAAGGCAAAGGTATAAATTGTTTTGATATAAAGGCTAAAAGAAAGTCATTGTCAGCTTTAGATTTTTTTTCAGAGGTAATTTCTTTTTATAATTGTATTAAAAAAGTAAAGCCTAATACAATACATTTAGTTTCTCTTAGACCAGCTGTGGTAGGATTGCTTGCTTCTTTAATGTTTAAAAATATCAAGGTGTATATTACATTTACCGGATTAGGTTTTATTTTTATAAAAAAAAATTTTTATGTAAAAATATTTAGATTTTTAATTCAGTTATTTTTTATTATTTTTTCAAGAATAAAAAAAGCAATTGCAATAGTACAAAATAAAGATGACTATCAGTATTTTTTAAAAAATTATTTTTTTAAAACAGACTCTTTATTTATAATAAGAGGGTCAGGAGTTGACCTTAAATACTTTAAAAAAGTAGATGAATTAAATTCCAGTATAATTAACATTTGCTATGCAGGAAGAATGTTAAAAGATAAAGGGGTTCACTGGTTGGCAAAGGGTTTTAAACTAGCAAGAGAACAAAACAGTAATATCCAACTTATTTTAGCAGGTTCATTAGATATGGAAAACCCAACTACTATCAAAAAAGAGTTTTTTAAAAAAATACTTAACCAAAAAGGAATAAAATACCTTGGTAATGTCAAGGATATGAGAAAATTTTGGAATAGATCTCATGTAGCAATTCTATTAAGCAAAAGGGAAGGCTTGCCTTTAAGTTTAATGGAGGCAGCTGCAGTAGGAAGACCGATAATTGCTTCGGATGTTACTGGTTGCAGAGAAATAGCAATTAATGATTTTAATGCAATCACAGTCAACCCTTCAAATATAAAAGAAGTAAAGGAAGCAATTTTGAGATTTGCAAGTAATAAAAATTTAAGGTTGCAATATGGAAAAAATAGTAGAAAAATTGTTAAAAAAGATATGGAAAAACAAAAAGTTTTTAAGAAATACTTAGAATTATACGATAGCAAATAGTTTATGAAAAAAAAATTAGATAAAAATATAGACATTACGGTTATAGGGTTGGGATATGTAGGTTTACCCCTCGCTTTAGAACTTTCCAAGTATTATAAAGTCAGAGGGTTTGATACCAATAAAAAAAGAATAAAAGAATTAAATACAGGAATTGATACTACAAACGAAGTTGCTAAGAAAAAAAATTTTTTAAACAAAAATATAAGCTTTACTTCAAATTATTTAAGTTGCGAGAAATCTAATATTTACATTGTCACAGTCCCAACCCCAGTTAATAAAAATAATGAACCTGATCTCAAACATCTAAAGCAAGCCGCAGCATTAATTGCTAAGATAATTAAAAAAGGCGACATAGTTGTCATTGAAAGCACGGTTTACCCTGGGGTAACTGAAGAAGTAATTGCTCCTTATATTGAAAGGAAATCCAGCTTAAAAAAAGGGATTGATTTTAATATGGGTTACAGTCCAGAAAGAATTAATCCTGGCGATACCAAACATAAAATTGCAAATATTAAAAAAGTTATAGCTGCTGACAATAAGAAAACTTTAAACAAAATTAGCAAGATTTATAAGAAAATAATAAAAGCAGGAGTCCATAAGGCGCCAAATATTAAAGTAGCAGAAACATCTAAAGCAATTGAAAATGCCCAAAGAGATATTAATATAGCTTTTGTTAATGAGGTTGTAATGATTTCAAAGGCTTTAAATATTGACTCTAATGAAGTATTAAAAGCAGCAAATACAAAATGGAATTTTTTAAATTTCAAACCTGGCCTAGTAGGAGGACATTGTATAGGAGTTGATCCTTTTTACCTAGCCAAGGCAGCAAAGCTCGCTGGTCATAACCCTGAGGTAATTTTGGCTGGTAGAAAAATAAATGACTCTATGCCACATTTTCTTTTTAAAAATATAATAAAACAAATTAAAATAAAATCTAGAATTCTAATTTTAGGACTAACATTTAAGGAAAATGTAAACGATATAAGAAATTCTAAGTCAGCTATTTTGGCTAAATTATTTTTGAGCAAAGGTTATAAACTGGACGTATGCGATCCTCTTGCTGATAAAAAAGAAGCACTTAAAGAATATGGTATAAGGTTAGTTTCTCCCAAAAGTAAATATGATTGTGTTATTGTTACTGTAGCACATAATGATTTTCTAAAAATGTCAAAACTAAATTTTATTAGTTTATTCTCAAAGCCAAGCTTATTAATTGACATAAAAAACATTTGGCTTAGAAAAAATCTTCCATCATATGTTTTAAGATGGAGTTTATAATTGAAAAAAAATAATAAAAGCCTATCAAATAAAATTTCAAGGTTTTATGATGGTATAGCAAAAAATAGAAAAAAATGGTTAAAGAAGGGGTCAGCCTTTCATAAAGAAGACTCCTTAAATATTAAAGAGCTGATTTTACCTAATAGTTCAATCTTAGAGTTAGGTTGTGGAACAGGAAATCTATTAAAAAGTCTCAAGCCAAGCTACGGTGTAGGAATTGATTTAAGTAAAGAGATAATCAAAGAAGCGAAAAAAAATAATAGAGGTTTAAAGTTCATACAAGGTGATATAGCTAAGCTTAGTAATACATTAAAAAAAAAGGAAAAATTTGATTACATAATTCTAAGTGATACCATTGGATATTTAGATGATATTCAATCCTCTTTAGAAGGGTTGCATGAGTTTTGTAATAAAGAAACTAGAGTTATAATTTCGTATTATTCTCCACTTTGGTCGCCAATATTTAGTTTAGCAACTTTTTTTAAATTTAAAATGCCAGAAGTACAAACTCAGTTGTTAAATCTGACTGACATAAAGAGTTTTTTAAAAATTTCTAATTTCGATGTAGTAAGATTTAAAAAAAAAATACTTATACCGGTCAATCTTCTTGGATTAGGAAGAATAGTAAATAGATATCTAGCCACTATTCCAATATTTTCTTTTTTCTGTTTAAGACAGTATGTTGTAGCTAGATCTTTAGAGTGTGCTAATAAATCGAAATATAAATCTGCCAGTATAATAATTCCATGTAAAAATGAGAAAGGAAATATAGAGTCAGCTATAAAGCGTTTACCTAGGTTTTCAAATAAAATGGAAGTAATTTTTATAGAGGGAAATTCTACAGATAATACTTGGGAGAAAATTCAATTAATCAAAAAAAAGTATAGTAATACAAAATCTGGCTTTACAATTAAAAGTTACAAGCAAAAAGGCAAAGGTAAAGCAGAAGCTGTTTTTTTTGGATTTGAGAAGGCTTCAAATGAGATTTTATTCATTTTAGATGCTGATCTTACAATGCCCCCCGAGGAGCTTCCTAAATTTTGGAGAAAAATAGTATCAGGAGAAGCTGAGTATGTAAACGGTACTAGACTTATTTATCCTATGGATAATGATGCAATGAGATTTTTAAATTTTTTAGCCAATAAAATGTTTTCATTATTATTTAGTTGGATTTTATCACAAAGATACACCGATACTTTATGTGGAACTAAAGTCTTATCTAAACATAACTATAATAAAATTAAAATTAAAAATGAGGATTTAGGTAAGTTTGATCCTTTTGGAGACTTTTTTATAATATTTGGCTCGTCTAGAATGTGTTTAAAAATGTGTGAGATACCAATTAGATATAAAGCAAGGTCTTATGGTGAAACCCAAATATCAAGATTTTCCCATGGATTTATGCTGATAAAAATGGTTTTATTCGCTTATTTTAAAATCAAAGCAATTTAATGATATACCCTTCTTTATTAATATTTATTATTGCTTTTTTAATTAGGCTTCTAAATATTTATTTTAGTAATACAGACGTAAACACGTATATTTCAGAAGATCAATTTTTGTATTGGGATTGGGCACTTCAAAAAGCTTTTACTTCGCAGAGCACTTTACCACAAAATGTTCTAGTAGAAAGAATGCCTGGTTCATTTTTATTCTTTCAGTTTGCAATTTGGTTAGTAGGAAAAAATTTATTTAAAGTTTTAATAATGCAAATTATTATTGATTCATTTAACTGTTTTATAATTGCGTCTATTGCAAAAATATTAGACAGAAATTTTTTTTTAATAGCAGGGTTACTTGCTGCAATTTCTCCTCTTTTAGTAATAGTAAGTTCGCAAGTCTTATCAGATACTATTTTTCTACTTTTTTTTAATTGCTTTATATATTTTATAATAAAGTTTCATCAAAACAATGATTCTAAATACGTTTTTCTTGCTGCTCTTTTTTTGAGTCTATCATTATTTACAAGAACAATAGTGTTGCCTTTAATAATTTTATCATTATTTATTCTAACATTTGTATATATCAAGAATAAATTCAATGTTATTAATACTATTAAAATGCTCTCCTTGTTTTTAATATTTTCTCTAATATTAGTTCTTCCAAGAATAATAAACAATTATAATAATTATGGAACAGTTAATCTTACGAACCAAAATGGGTATCATTTTGCACACTGGGTAGTTCCAGGAGTTTTAGATTTTGATAGTGAGCAAAGCAAAGCTGAGTATTATGAAAAACTTAAAAAAGTTAGTAAAAAAATTGAAACGATAGAAAATCCTTTCGAAAAAAGCTCAGTTTTGTCAAAGCTAGCAATTAACACTTTATTATCTACAGATAAAGTCAATATAATATTAGCATGGTGCAAAGGAGCTTTTTTAAATGTATTTGCTCCATCTTTATTATTAGATAAAAAAATACGTAGTTTACATCATCCATCATTTTACGAGAGTGAGAGAAATGTTAAGCTTTGGTTATCAAAATTATTTAATGAAGGAAAATATAAAACATATAAAAATATTTTTATTTTTACATTATTTTCATCTGTAGTTTTTGTTATTTTAACTTCTCTAGGTCTTTTCATCTGCTTAAAAAATTATACTTTTTCAGCTATTTTTTTTCTATTTTTAGTAATATATTTTTTATTTATAACTGGTCCAGTTTTTTCTCCGAAATATATTCATCCTATAATTTCAATTTTAATAATTTTCGAAACTTTAGCTTTGCTTAAGATCTATGGGCTTATTAGAAAATTTTTCCAACAAGGCTAGTATAGTAAAAACTTCAATAAAAGGTATAATAGAAACTAAATACCTAGTTTCAAAGTAACTATTCATGCTAAAAAATACAGTTCTTCCTATTAAGTAGAATATACAAATTAATCCTAAAAAACTTAAAAATTTCTTCTCTTTAGATTTAAAATTTTTTGATAAGAAGACTAAAATAAAAAGGTAAATAAAAAGCAAGGTTAATATAAATCTGTAGAAAGCATTAATTGCTTTTGATATAGATCTATAAGGATATTTCTCTATTATAGAAAAAATTGTACTTAAATTTTCATCTGTAAAATTAAGTCTCTCCTCGTGACTTAATCCTTCTGAAGGAATTTCATTTGGCCAACCAAAGCTAGAAAAAGGATTTGTCCACATTTTGTATATCCTTTTTAATGGATTTTTTATCCACACTTTTAAAGGATAATTGCTAGATTTTACATCTGCAATTAAATCGAATTGATCATCTATTTCTTTTGGAAAAGGCTTTCCATTAAAAGATTTCAAATCATAAAGCAGTTTTTGAACTTTTTCTTTTTCATCTTCATCAAAATATGCACTTTCTGGTATGGATATATTTAAGTAATTTTTTCTGTTAATGCCCCAGAGTGAGCTTGGTTTTTCATATTCATTAGTTATCCATGTATTAGTCCACTTTAAATAACCTGTGGGAGATCTTGTCCCATCAGGCATTATCATATTTGTAGGAAACAACGAAGGTAAATCCACTGAAATATTTCTTATTGTCCAGACTCCCCAACTAGTTGACAACATAACAGCAATAAAAAAACCATGCACTAATCCTTTTTTTAAACCATGTAGATAAAAACAAGTCACTGCTACTGGTATAGTTAAAAAAATGTTATCTAGTCTTACCCAAGTAGCTAAGGTTAAGGCTAATGCAATTGGAAGCACTCTAACCTTTTTTTGACTGAAAGAGATTATAAGTTCAGATAAGGTAAATAAAGTCAATGCTATTGAAATAGTTTCAGTTTGTAAATATCTAGGCCATGCAATCAGCATGGGGGAAAGTGACAGTGTAATACCTATTATGATCAAGTATGTTTTTTTCTTAATATATCTCTGTAAACTTGATAGAAGATACACAGCAAAGAAACTATAAATTAAAGCCTGAATAATTCTTACTGCATTATTAGATTGATCAAATAAATACCAAACAGATGCCATAAAAATATCATATCCTGGACCATGGTTTCCTCCAAAGTGAGGAATACACTCGTTTAACGCTGGATCAGATAAAGACACACCACAACCTCTTAAAATATTTTTTGCTACAGTTATGAAAATTTCAGAATCGCCACCTGTTTCAGGAAAAAAAATAACAAAAATCAACCTTGAGAGAAAACTTAGAAAAAAAATAAACAGGAAAATATGATTATTTAACATTTTAAAATTACATAAAAGTTGCTTGTAAAAAAAAATATTATTTTTTTGCGATTGCTAGCCAAGAATATTTATATCTATGTTTTATTTTAATATCTTTGTAGCCCGAATTTTTTAATAAACTAAACACCTCACTTTTAGTAAAATATTTTGAATAAGAAGGATTTAGTTGGTCAAAAATAATATAATTTCTTTTCTCAAAAGAGCATTTAGCAAAAACATTTTGCATATAATCTTTCATAGGTAGCTTAAAAAATCTACAAAGAAAAATATAAATGTAACAAAAAAAATTTAGAATCATGCAAATCACCCTCAAAACTGTATCAGGCAATATTCTGGTTATTCTTCTTAAATTATTAAATATTATAATATACAATTCATTTCCTTCATATCCGTAAACCCACATTATAAATTTTCCACCAGGTTTTAAGCTTCTGTATATTTTTTCACAGGCTTTCTTATAATTCGGTATATGATGTATCACACCAAGAGAAAATACGAAGTCAATTTTTTTGTTAATCTCCAAATCTTCTGCTTTTATATTCAAGAATTTAATTGTTACTTTACTATTAGTATTATTTTTTTTTGCTACATTTATGGCTTTAGATGGTTCAACAGCAAATATTTTTTTTGGATAGTACTTAGTCAAGTTGTTTAAAATTCTTCCTGACCCAGTACCAACTTCCATAATAATTTTATTTTTTATTTTAGATAGTGTAAAAGGATTTACAATATCCTTTAACATTTTTTTTGAGCCCCAATAATCATCAATCTTTGAATCTTTAATAAATTGTTTTCCAAAGTCTTCATATGAATCTTTATGATCTATTTTCATTTAATTCCTTTCTAAAGATAAATTAATTTTTCAGATTATTATTTAGACATACTTCAAGTATGTAGAGTGACCAAATAATTTTTCTATTGTCTATGCCTTTGTAATGTAAATCTAATATTTTTATTAAACTTTTTTTATTAACAAAGTCTAAAACTCTTGCTTTATTTGAAGTAAGAGTTTCGCTAACTTTTTCTTTTAAAGAGGATCTAAGCATTTTTGCTAAAGGAATGGCGAACCCGTGTTTCTTTCTATGAACAATTTCTTTAGGAATTTTATCATTACTTAATTTTCTTAGTATATATTTCGTT
>MDSZ01194679.1_pt1 | contig 17688 bp, 13 predicted proteins | sample 811201 | NCBI WGS metagenome assembly MDSZ01 (sample SAMN05326647, study PRJNA326480) | marine metagenome | isolation source: seawater | place: Indian Ocean: North | collected 2010
TCAGGATGGCCAGAGTCAGGATGGCCAGAGTCAGGATGGCCAGAGTCAGGATGGCCAGAGTCAGGATGACGGTGATGACGAAGTATCTCGTGCTCGCCGTACGCGTTCACGGTTACATGAAGCGGAAAAGCGAATGCGTGAAGCCGAGAAACGTCTCGATGAGGCAAATCGACCAGATGCGTTAATTGATCAACAGAAAGCCTTGGAGGAATTAGAAACGGCCCGTGCTGAGTTAGAGGAAATATTACGCCAGATGCGAGAGCAGGAGGTTGAGCAACTGCTCGTACAGTTGGAGACACGCATAAGGGCAATGCTGCGAATAGAACGTGGAGTGGTGTCGGGTGTTGAATCAGTTGCAGGAGAAAAAGAAGGTAGTCGTGAGCGGCAGTTAGAGGCAGCTCGTTTGAGTCGAGAGCAGACAAAAGTCACAGTTGAAGTTACGAAAGCTTTAGTGCTCGTTCGTGATGATGGATCTGCCGTTGCTATACCCCAGGCACTGGAACAGATTCGTGATGACTCAGTACAAGTTTCGCGTCAGCTTTTTCGTGGTGATGTAGGGAATACTACGAAGGGGGTTCTGGGAGAAATTGTTACGGGTTTGGAGGAACTCCTTGCGGCTCTCGAGCAGGCTCAGCGCGAACAGCAGCAAGAGCAAGGGAACAATCCATCTGGTGGTCGCCCGCCTCAGCCCGGAGAGCAGCCTCTCGTCGACAAACTCGCAGAATTAAAGATGATTCGATCTCTGCAGATGAGAATCAATTCGCGTACGCAGAGGTTTTCTCAGCTTTTGGACGAAGGTGTCGAACGTGCCGTTGAACCAGAACTCATTCATGCGCTTGATCGATTGGCTGAACGGCAGCGTTTAATTCAGCAGGCGGCGCATGATATTGTCTCGGGGCGAACTGAATGATCCATGATCGCAGTATGTCGGACGCCTCATTCGGGTGTATGATATGGGTGCGTCGCGCATTTGCGCCAGTCCAGTTTTGGAGTAGAGAACAGAAACGTGCGATATCACACGCCATACCTAATCATTTATCTTGCAAGTCTGTCAGTGTGTGGACCTTGTCTAATAGGAGCCCTCTATCGCGCCGAGTCCCGTGGTGCTGAAGTAGACATGCGCGTTGGTGTGGACTCAGATCTTTCTCGGCAGGCGTCATGGATATTGCCAACTCGTGCTGAGATGCAACAGCGGATGGTCGAGTGGATTACCTCACGTGAAGATACTGATCCAAGCAAGCGTGCAAAGGCTGCCGAGATCTGGAGTGGCCTTGGTGATGAGAAAGATATTCTTGATACTGCAATTGATACATTTGCCGTGTTTGATCCACGGTGTGAAGTGATTTGTAAGATGGCTATGCAACCACATGCATCGCTACCGAAAGAGATGGAATGGCTTTTTGAACCACCTGCTCTCGAGTCAGCCTCCCCCTTATTTTTCCAAGCCACCACGATTCGTCTTTGGATTGGACGCCATATGGTTCGGCATAATCGATTTGATGAAGCCCTGATCTTTCTCGAAGGACTTTCTGTCGAATCTGCATTGGATCCTTGTGCTCTGCTCTTTCATCAGGCTGCTTGCAACTTCTGGCTTCTCGAGGTTGATGCCACAATTGAGCTTCTCGATAAACTTCTTGAACGATCCGAGGAGATTCCGCTTCGTTACGAGCAGACGGCTCGACTGATGCATGCGGACATTAAGTCTCTAGAGGATGATTCACTTGATCATATTTCAAGACGGATGCGTGACATTACTCGGCGCCTTGATCTTGGTCATGCGGGCCCCAAAACTCGGACGGTTCAAGACGGAGTCGTGGAGTCTCTTGATAAGTTAATAAAGGAAATAGAAGATCAGCAGCAGCAAGCTCAAGCATCGAGCGGTGCAGGTGGAGCAGGTGGTAGTGGTAACGGTACGCCGATGGAAGATAGTCGTATTGCCGAGGGTAAAGGGAGCGGGGAAGTTCAGAGCAAGGATATTGGCAATGGGGATGGTTGGGGAAACCTGCCTCCTCGTGAACGGGAAGAGGCTTTGCAGCAGATTGGACGGGAGTTTCCGTCCCATTATCGGGAGGCGATTGAACAGTACTTCAAGAGGCTTGCCTCTGGTGTGAGTGATCAATAACGGTTCGAGATTCTCAAGGATGTATTCACTTTTCATTATGCGGCTCGGTCTGAAGAAAGCCAGTTTGCTGGTGCTCATTCTTTCTTGGATCGGCAGTCTGCAGGCGGAGCAGACGTTAGCACCGAATGTACGAGTTGAGATGGCTGCCGGTGCTGTTATCAATGGACGACTTGTTTCAATCACGAAAGATACTGTTTGTGTCGATGCAGATTCGGGTGTCAAGGAACTTGATACAAGCATGATTCGAACCGTTGCGTGTAATGATGATCTTGGCAAGCCGCAAGAAAAACTCATTGTTGTTGGCACAAATGGCATGAGGCTTTTCGGTGCACGGGTGTTGGTTCAGGGAGACACAGTCTCTCTTAACCAGGTTGGAGGTGTGCTCACTCTTCCTGTCAAAAGAGTCAGGCTGATCGATTGGATGCGTCTCGTTAAACCTACTCGCGCCGAGAGTGATCCAGAATGGCTTCAGGACCTGCCCTCGGACCTAGGCTCTGATATTGTTATGATTTCAAAGGGAGACGAATTGCAAAGTGTCGCGTGTGCTATTCGAGATATCACAGCGGATGCTGTCCGCGTAAGCCTCGATGGAGACGTCATTCCGGTAAAAAAGGATCGTGTTACTGGCGTGTTGTGGCTCCGGGAGCCAATGGAACCCGGAGGTATTATTGTTGAAGTCCTCGGAGGTGTATTGTCTGCGAGCGATCTTGAATGGACGCCCGATGCGCTCGTTGTAGATAAAGAAATCCGAATCCCTGCAGCTAATCTGAAGAGTATTGATTATGCATCTGGCAGAATGACTTTTTTGTCTGTCTTGCCAGTAGAGCGGATCTCAGCAGAGCCATTCTTTGGAAGTCTTAACAAGGTTGATAGCCTTGCCAAAGCCTTTCGGCCTCGAGTGTTGGATTCTGGCCGGGATCTCATGGTTCGGCCTCGTACCGAAGCTGTCTGGAAGGTGCCAGTAGGAAGTCGGGTGTTTACTTCGGCTATAGCACCAGGTTCTCTTGTCGGGGGTGGACGCGTCGTGATATCAGTTGATGGGAACGAAGTTTTTCGTGCAACCATTGGAGATACTTCGTCGGAAGTGAATAAGGAAGTATCCGTTGGAGAAATCCCTGTCAGTGGTGCGCGCCGATTGTCAGTCGTGGTGGATTATGGTGACTCTGGTCCAGTTGGGGGCGTTGTTATATTGAAAGCTCCTGTCTTTATGAAGTAGTGTCGCATGAAATACGTCCTGATTTCTCTGCTCTCAATGCTTGTCGTGCTGTGCGGGCGTCTCGTTTCCTTTCGTGTGTTGGCGGATGAGGCGGTGCCTGCCATTGTGCTGCAGTCGCAAACGCAAAGAATTCAGGCGATTCAGCAAGCGATTCCAGCTGCCGTGTCAATTTTTGCTGGTGAAGCAGGAGGTGGTGCGGGTGTGATAGTTTCAGCAGATGGATATGCACTGACAAATTATCATGTTGTTCAGCCAGCTGGTATTGCCATGCAATGCGGTTTGTCTGATGGAAAGCTGTATGATGCGGTGCTTGTGGGGCTTGATCCTACGGGTGATGTTGCGTTAATAAAACTCGTGGGGAGAAATGACTTTCCGCATGCATCGCTGGCTGATAGCGAACTTGTGGAGGTAGGTGACTTTTGTTTTGCAATAGGTAATCCCTTCTTGCTTGCGACAGACTTACAACCCTCAGTGAGTGCTGGGATCGTTTCAGGGGTGCATCGGTATCAGTTTCCTGCAGGTACCATCTTGGAGTACACAGACTGCTTGCAGGTGGATGCAGCCATCAACCCAGGTAACTCGGGTGGTGGCCTGTTCAATGCTCAGGGCCAGATTATTGGTGTCAATGGAAGGGCCTCATTTGAAAAGCGTGGACGGGTTAATGTTGGAGTAGGGTATGCAATATCAGCAAACCAGCTGAAGAACTTCCTCGGGTTTTTGAAAGGGGGACGCTTAGTAGACCACGCAACGTTGGGGGCTACTGTTGCCACGAGTGCCGATGGTCGTGTTATGGTCTCAGATATTCTCGAGCGATCAGATGCGTTTCGTCGTGGCTTACGTTACGACGATGAAATTGTGTCGCTTGCCGGAAGGCCTGTGCGAACGGTGAATGCTTTCAAAAATGTACTTGGAACACTGCCGGCAGGCTGGCAGGTGCCATTGGTGTATCGACGTGCGGGGAAGCGTTTTGAAGTATTGGTGCGACTTGCAGCTGTGCATACGTCGGCTCAGTTGGCACGGATTGTTTCTCCAGAGAAAGGGCCCAAAGCCCCGAATGAATCCTCGGAAAAATCTCCTCAAGATCCCCCAGAGGAACTTCCTGCGTCAATAAGTGATCTTTTTGAATCACGGCCGGGTTTTGTGAATCATTACTTCAATACGGTTGAGCAGAGTCGTGTTGCACAGGCTATTGAGTCGGCCATGGTCGATGCATCAAGTGCGCGTACATGGGTGCTCAAAGGGGATCTTGTTGATGGTGGGACATTTCGCATACAGCTCAATGATGCTGAAGGTGTTATTGATTTGCCAACGGGCACAACACGGGTTGATGCTACCGCCGATCTTGATGTAGCTCCTAATCCTCCGGGAAGTGGTGGCTTGCTTGGAGCGCTCCTTGTCTGGCAGAGGCTGGTTCGAGATGGCCCTGCCGCCGTAGGTCGTACGGAGTATTGGGGTACGGCGCCTGTTTTTCGTCATCCTTCTGCTACGTCAGAAGGGGAGGATCGCTCTCTGAGGTTTCTGGATACTCTTACGACTTCGGTCGATGCGATTGAGGTGCGGTTTGCGATTAATGAAAAAGGGTATGTTGAAGCCATAGACTTTTGGCCTGAACCAGATGCTGACCCATGTGAAGTCCGTTTTGTTGGTGGGTTCACGGAACAAGGGATGCCGCGTGTTTTCGATGTTTGGCGAGGGGGCATTCTCTTCGGTACGTTCAAGGTTGACTCTGTCGCATTCGGTGGAGGGAGGGAAGAGTGATCGTTGGGCAGGTAGGGCGATTTGTTGTTTTTTTATGCTTGGCGATGTCGATGTCTTCGCGTTCAATGGCGGACAAAGCCTTGTCCAAAAAAACAATTGCTGAATCCGCAGAAAAAGTTGTAAAAATCTATGGGGCAGGTGGCCTGCGAGGACTTGAAGCCTTTCAAAGTGGTCTACTGATAGACTCGAAAGGTCATGTCTTGACTGTAATGAGCACGGTTCTTGATGCCGATCAAGTAGATTGTGTATTGGATGATGGGGTTCGTTATCGCGGGACATTGATAGGGGTTGATCCTCGGCGACAGATAGCACTGCTGTCTCTCGATGCTGATGAACTTCCATGTTTTGACCTTGCCCGCACCGGCAGGAGTCCGACAGTCATTGGGACTCGTGTGTTTGCTCTTTCCAATTTATTCGGTGTGGCTGTTGGGGATGAAAGGGTTAGTGTGCAGCATGGTGTTGTGTCTGCATATGTGCCGTTGCAGGCTAGACGCGGCGGTTATGAAATTCCATTTAGAGGAAATGTCTACATCGTCGACTGTACGACGAATAATCCAGGTTCACCGGGGGGGGCTCTTGTTGATTTGGAGGGGCATCTCATTGGTATGCTTGGCAAGGAGCTTCGAGCATCCAATTCAGGGTTATGGCTAAGCTACGCTATTCCGGTCGAAGAACTTTTGGAAAGCTACGATGATATCCGTTCAGGTACCGTCTCATCGCCACCGCCACGGAATGCCTTGTTGTTTGACCCTACTATTCTTGGTCTTGTGCTTGTTCCTGATCTTCTGAATCGGACTCCGCCATTTATCGAATCAGTTTGGGTTGGTTCTCCTGCTGAAAAAGCTGGCCTGATCCCAGACGACCTTGTTGTGGCAGTAAACGGTCGAGTCGTGCAATCACGAGACGCAGTTCAGCGTGCGCTGGGGCTCATTGAGACGGGTGATCAAGTGCAAATAACAATTGTGCGTCAAGGAGAAATTATTGATGTTGATCTTGGGCCGTTGCCGCTTTTGAAAGATTCATCTGCCTTGAGGGACACGCAAGATGATATCGAGAAAGAAACAAAAGAGGATAACTGATGAAGTTTCTGAGCAGACTGATTTTCAGCATGGCCTTTGTCAGTACATCGTTTGTCTTCATGCGCACCAACCTTTCGGCCAATGCAGAGTCCGTCGATATTGCGGAAGAGCATGCTTTTCAAACTGCTGCAGCTAAGATCGCCCATGCTGTGGTGAGAATTGAGCCAGTTGGTTTTTCATCAGAAACAAATGATGACAGTCTGTCGCGGGGGCCTTCTACGGGAATAGTTGTTGACCAAGAGGGATGGGTTCTCACGACATCGTTTGCTGTTCCTGTTGATAAAAAAGAATCAATGGTTGTGATTGCAGATGCGAAGGGTGCCACTTTAGTACGACGTGTTGCTCGAGTTGTTGGGAGGGATGTTTCACGGGGACTGGTTCTCCTCAAAATGGAAAATTCTTTTCCGCTGAAGCCCATCGATCAGACTGTCTCAAAAAACAGTCTGAATGTCGGCCAGTGGACAATTTGCGTGGCTCGTGGTTGGGATGCCAGAACACCAAATATAGCAGTGGGTATTCTGTCTGCCGTGAATCGAGCGTGGGGAAGAGCTTTACAAACTGATGCTGCGGTTTCACCTGTGAATTACGGTGGTGCCTTGGTAGATATTCATGGTGACTTTATTGGCATGTTGGCGCCGATGCCTGCTGAAACGGCCGGAATGATGCAGGGTACAGAACTGTACGATTCAGGTATTGGGTTTGCGGTTCCCGTTGAAGATATTCTGCGTGTGCTTCCTCGACTGAAGGCCGGAGAAACAATTGCTGCGGGGATATTAGGAATCTCTTACCGATCCCGTGATGTATTCACTGGCCCACCAATTATTGCAACAAGTCGGCCAGGATCACCTGCTGCTAAAGTTGGCTTGCAGTCTGGTGATCGCATTGTTGATGTGGGGGGGCGTTCTGTTTCACGAATAGCTGACGTACGGCATGCCATGTCTTCTTTTTACGCGGGAGATCAGATGGCAATGGTTGTTGAGCGAGAAAACCCATCACAGAAGGATGATGTCCAGCGGATAACCGTGATGCCGCGTCTTGTGGCAACGCTCCCGCCTTGGAGAAGGTCCATGATTGGGATTGTTCCAAAGCGATCTAGCTTGAAGAGTAATCGTGAAACACAACGTGGAGCAGTAGAGGTAGATTGGGTTTGGCCGGATAGCCCAGCTTCAGAATCAGGCATTGTTGAGGGCGTAACGATTCAGTCGATTAAGTATTCAGCAAAGAATGTTGAGCCCATGCCCGTCTCATCCGTTTCAATGTTGGCAGGAGTCCTTTCTGGTATTGAAGTCGGTGAATCAGTCACACTCATTGTTAGGGATAGTGATGGAGGTGAACAAAGTCACAAGATGACAACAGTGGTGATGCCCGATGGCGTTCCTGAAGACGTGCCTGCACGTTTGGATTTGCCAAGCCCCCCAGCAGTTGTAAAGCTTGAGGCGGCCGAAATATCGGCTCCGCCTATTGCGGTGATTCCAGTTGGGAAAAAAGAAGATGTAGTTGGAGTACTCATCTATTTTGGTCGGCCTCATGGTCCCGTTGATGTTGAGGAAGCAGCTATCTGGCAAGCAGCGGCTAATCGTTATGGAGTTGCAATTATATTTCCAGGTTCAGCCGATCCACAGCGGTGGGGGCGTGTAGATATTCAAAACGTTGCTCGCTCCATTGAGTCACTTCGTAGTCGTCGTGATATCGATGAGCTCCGTTTAGCTGTTGCTGGAACGGGAGCCGGAGGAGCTTTTAGTTGGCTTGTGGCAGAGGCTCTGGGTCCGGCTATCAGAGGTGTTGTACTTCATGAAGCTGCTCTGCCTAGGCAGTCAGAAATCAGGAACGCTGAGCCAGGGAGATTTCGATGGATCTTATTTGCTCCATCACGAACTGACGGTAAGCTGCCATCTCGGATTGTTTCTGATTGTGATCGGCTGAAAAAGGCAGGGTATGACGTTGGCGTTTTGCCAGAAGGCACAGAAACGTCAATCCCCACCGAAATTCTATGTAGTTTTGTTGAGGCACTCGGTGTACTGTAGAGAAACATGCTTACTGCTGTGATGTTGTACGCAATGCGGATGAGGAAACCTTTTTCCAGAATCGAGAAAACCGCCTAATATCTGTTACGCCTGAGTCGTCACAAAACGGTTCCTCAGCTATGACGTGTACGGGGATATGGGGAATGAGTCTATCAGTGATAGAGCGTGTATCTGGGCACGAGGTTGATGTAAGGAGTACATCTTTACAGCCATGAAAAGCAGCAAACTCAAGTATGGCTGAGGCGGTATCAGCAAACATAATGTGAATTCCTTCTATTTCTGCCAGAGAATCAAAAATGAAGGTAAGTCGTTTCAGTGATGGTTTTTCTGTTGTAAACCACACAGGGTCGAAAACAAATAATTTTAGACTTTCTGAAGAGCGTGCAGCGGCAGGACTTGTTGCAGAAAGAGAATCGAGCGTTATCCATACGAGCGGTTTGCTTGAGATGTTGTTGTAGTCGGTTTGCCAACGAGGGGCAGGGGGGATGTGCTTTGGCGGATGAGTTGAGTATTCACCAACAAACAGTCTTCTCGTCAGTTGGTCATAGCTGCCTTCTACATCACACTTACCAAAGAGGTGGCAGTTGCTACAAAATTGTCCATGCGTAAAACGCTCGAGATTCTCACGATTAAAAATGTATGGTTTAGATGAAAAGGTGCCGGCAATCCATTGCCAGGAAAGATGATTGCTTGCGAGGTCACCATCAAGCAGGTGGGAAAGAAACCAATCTGCTCCGTCCTGCCAACGAACACCACGTGAGTGAATCAGCCAGGATGCCAGCCACATGCGTTCATGATTGTGAAGCCAACCAGTGTGATGGAGTCGTTTCACAAAAGTATCAATACAGTCCATGCCCGTTTCTGCATTGAGCACATCGTTGGGAATAGATGTTGGAGCATTCTGCTGCCTTGACTTCATGCGAGGTGGCTCAATGTTGTGTCGAATTTTATGGCGTAGAGATGCCTGCACTTTTCGCCAATAAAATCGCCAGCCTAATTCCGTGATAAACTTTTCTGCTGCTTGAGTGGAAGGCGAGTATGCAAGTGCGGTATCACGAACTTCAGCCAAAGACAGAACCCCATGACGAATCCACGGAGAGAGGCCGGATACTGCACCATCGACGTAGTTGCGAGAATCTCTATAAGCAATTGGATCTAAAGCAGATAATTGACGTAACGCTGCTCGTCGTCCTCCGCGAATGGTTGCGGCACAGTCAGCAGGCGATGGATCTGGCAAAGTGTGGATAGGCAAAAAGGAAGAAAACTTGGAAATCCGCTCTTCACGGTCAAGTGAAAGAAGAACGCTTATGTCACTGAAGCCTACGCCCATGAAAGAACTATAGGCGGTCTCTCGTGAGCGGACGTTAAGCATGCGTGGAAAGAAATTCAAGTAAACATATGCTGTTTTGTTGTGAGGTATTTTCGCACGGTGTATGATGTGTTTTGTTGCTCAGATTCCAGAAGCCCGATGCCTCAAAGAAAAAATCATCTGTGAAACTAGTTATTGCGATTGTACAGCCGAGTAAACTTGAAAATATCAAGCAATGCCTTTCGGAGGTTGATGTTTTTCGGCTCACCGTACTGGATGTGCAGGGATTCGGTCGTCAGCGAGGTCATGCAGAGACGTATCGAGGTCACGAAATCGGCGTAAACCTTCTCCGCAAAGTCCAACTTCAAATCGCAGTCAATGATGATTTTGTTGAATCAACTATTGAAGCAATCATGAAGGGGGGGCGGTCTGGTGAGGACGGGGAGATTGGGGACGGAAAGATTTTTGTTTTGCCGATGGATGAATGTGTCCGTATTCGAACAGGTGAGCGTGGACAGGAAGCAATTTAGTTTTTCTTATTGCATGAAGATGGTGAGTCGCAACGTCTTATGCTGAAACGTAATGCCGCTCTACAATAACCGCACTCATGGCCTTACTGCGATTGTGTTGTTTGGGGTATCACTACGGCTGTTGAGGATGAAGGCGCGGCTGCGGACGGCCCGTTGCAAAACGATTGATTGCTGCCAGGAATGCTTTTGCAGAGGCTTCGAGAGAGTCGGTTGATACCCCACGACCTCGCTGTTGTTGTCCTGCATGTTCCAACTCAACAGTCACTTCGGCTTGGGCATCTTTCCCAACGGTGACAGCCTGAACACGAAAATCACGGCACACAGTCGTGATGCCGGTAATCCGCTCAATGGCCAGAAATATGCCGTCAACAGGACCATCTCCTGCGGTAATAGACACAGACTGACGTTGGCCATCATGAAGAATTCGTAGTGTTACAGTTGGTGCGGAGCCACTTTCACAGGACAGATCGTACCCGTCATATACATAATATTCAGGAAGCGTTGCAAATTGCTGTTCGCAAAGAGCAGCAATGTCACCGTCATAAATCTCTTTTTTTCGATCAGCGAGAATCTTAAATCGTTCAAAGACGGTCTGAAGTTGATCTGGTGCAAGTTGATAGCCAAGTGCTTTTGCTCGATCAGCAAGGGCAGCACGTCCACTATGTTTGCCCAGCACAAGATCCGTGCGTTCCAGGCCCACATCCTCTGGTCGCATGATTTCGTATGTGCTCCGTTCCTTGAGCATGCCATCCTGATGAATGCCTGCTTCATGCGCGAAGGCATTGCGGCCGACAATGGCCTTGTTCCGGGGAACAGAGATGCCTGTGATGGTTGATACGAGACGACTGGTAGGAACAAGTTTTTGAGAAATGATATTCGTGTCAGCTTGAAAATAGTCTCGTCGCGTGCGAAGTGCCATGACAACTTCTTCAAGAGAGCAATTTCCTGCTCGTTCACCGATGCCATTTATAGTGCACTCTACTTGTCCGGCGCCAGCCTCGAGAGCAGCGAGGCTGTTTGCCACAGCTAAACCAAGGTCATCATGGCAATGAACACTGATAACCGCCTTGTCAATATTAGGAACACGCTCTCTGAGGCTTTTGATGACGGAATGCATTTGTGAGGGTGTTGCGTAACCAACAGTATCTGGGATATTGACTGTTGTTGCGCCGGCCTCAATGACGGCCTCAATGACACGACAAAGGAAATCTATTTCTGTCCGTGCAGCATCTTCGGGAGAAAATTCGATGTCAGCACAAAGGTTGCGGGCGCGACGAACACCTGCTACGGCACGATCCAGAACTTCTTGCTCAGTCATGCGTAGCTTAAACTCACGATGAATAGAACTGGTGGCAAGAAAAACATGAATCCGTGGTTGCTTGGCTGGTTGAAGCGCTTCCCAGGCACGATCAATATCTGCGTCGTTACATCGAGCAAGTCCGCAAATGGTTGTGCTCGTCACGGCTGAGGCAATTTCACGAACACTTTCAAAGTCTCCTGGAGAGGCGATTGGAAAGCCGGCTTCAATAATGTCGACACCAAGGCTTCCCAGTGCCTGAGCAATTTCAAGCTTTTCGGTGCGGTTCATACTGGCACCGGGTGACTGTTCACCGTCACGAAGGGTGGTGTCAAAGATGCGGATTGTGCGTGTGTTCGTCATCAGTCTTTGTAAAACGGTCGAAATGGCCCACTACTACAAGCTACCAAATGTATCGTAACAATCGATTCTCTCACCATACTGCCGGTGTCCTGCCCGTAATTTCATGAATTGATTACACTGAGAAAGGTTTTTTACTACGTTTTTTGAATCTCCAATGAAAGCATGTTATGACGCTTGGTGAGTTTCAGAATCTGATTCGTCAGATGTATCACGAAAAAGATGCTGTCCGAGGAGTTGAAGGAACATTCATGTGGCTCACCGAAGAAATTGGCGAGTTGGCAACAGCATTACGAAGCGGTTCGCACGAGGAGCAGGCACTCGAGTTCGCAGATGTGCTTGCGTGGCTTGTGACGATTGCAAATGTGGTGGGTGTTGATTTAGAAGAAGCAGTTGCCCGTAAGTATGGTCGAGGTTGCCCTGGTTGTGGCAAACTTGCATGCCTCTGTCCTGATGCCGAGAAACCTTAGTAATAGAATTCATGCTTCGGAAAATCTTTTGTATCGTTGTGTTGAGCCTTTCTGCTCTTGCAGTGTCTGCGGGTGATATTTCTTCCGAACAGATGTCCGTAGGGTTTAATGGTTTTTATCGCACTGGGTCATGGACTCCGCTCTGGGTTGAGGTGTCGGAAGGAAAAAGTCCGGTCTATGCCAGCGTTCAAGACCCTGATGGTCAATGGGTTGTTTCATCCCCAGCCGAAATCAAAAAAAAGGATGATCGATATATTGCAAGGTTTTGTGTTCGATTCGGCAGGCCAAACGGACAGGTGTTGATTCATCATGATTTGGATTTGAAAAATGCCACATCGGTCTCGTTAACGCCGCCTGCACCATCGACAGATCAAGTTATTCTCGTCATTGGTAATCCAATAGGAATTGAACGAGCTGGTCGCTTGCTTGCTGATGAAGATGGCATCCGTCCTCGCATTGTGTTGTCCAGTCAGGGCTCCCTGCCGCTCGCAGAGGATCCCCGCGACTTAGATGGAGCAGATATTATCCTGGCATGCGCCAATAAACTGAAACAATGTGATGTTCGTACGCTGAGGTCGATTGATGCGTGGGTTCGTCGTGGTGGGCGATTGGTCTTTCTTGCAGGTGCCTCAGCTGCAGATATCTCCTCTGAAAAAAGTGTTCTCGGAAAATGGCTCCCTGGTTCTGTCAAAAACATGGTCCCATTGCGGAGAACAGCCCCACTCGAAGTATTTTCTCGTTGCTCTCGTCCGATGGACCGTAGTCTGCGGTCCAGTCTGCTTGTGCCAATGTTTGAAAAAACGCAGCCCTTGGATGGTGTGATTGAGGCTCATGATGGAGCGAATCCAGCAGATTTGCCTCTTGTGGTTCGTCGTGGATATGGATTGGGTGTTATTACCTGGATGTCTGTCGACTTGGATGAACCGGTTTTCCGATCGTGGCCGGGAAGTGAGACAATGCTGGTCCAGTTATTAGGAGGAGCACCGGGTGCAAAGGCAGGCCGAGCAGGAGAAAAGAGCCGCTTTGCGTTGGATTTATCTGGGCAATTGAGACGTGCTGTCGATCAGTTTCCTGGGATTACCCCAGTTCCATTTTCACTCGTTGCCCTTCTCGGCAGCATCACAATTATATTGCTTTATCCGGGAAGTTGGTTGTTTGCTAGGCAGGCTTCCCTTGGGGTCTCATGGGGGCTGCTGCCGTTGCTTTCGTTGTTGCTTGGAGCCGCTATCTGGCAGATCGGCTCTTTCTGGCGAGCCGAGGGTTCGGGGGAGTCAGTGGCATCGGTAGTTGATATTAACACAATGGATAATACCGTCAGAGGCTTCTCTTGGGCTGGGATATGGTCGAATGATAACGATGAGATGGATGTGCAGCCAAAGCCTCATGAATGTATGGAATCTGAAACGTCTTTGACTGTCGGGTGGTATGCTGATGCAGGTCGTGGCCTTGGGGCCACGGATGCACCTGTGCCGCATCCGTCTCTTGCGGCTCGACAGTATCGCTATGGTTTAAGTGATTCCCTACTGTTAGAGGTTCCCATTGCTGCATCCTCGAGTCGTTTGTTCGAATCAGAATGGAATGCGACATGTCGTGATGAAATTATCAGTACAACACTCAGAGTTGAGTCTCAGGGAACACTGCGTGGAGAGCTAGTGCATCACCTTCCTTTTTCACTTAAAAACTGCGTTTTAGTGTATTCCGGCTGGCTTTATGAGATTGGTACTCTCAAGGCAGGGGATATCTTTGATCCTTCTTCTGGTCGTGGCCCGCGATCCCTTATATCGGCTCTTACGCGTCACTCTGAAGAGAATAGTCGCGATGTTGTAAAACGTTGGAAAACAGATAGCGCTAATATTGCTGAGATACTGACGATTGCTGGTTTCCATCATGCAGCCGGTGGAAGTGGCTTTACATCTCTAGAGTCTGGCCGGCTTGGGCGGATTGATTTGTCCTCTCAATTAGAAGTTGGACGTGCGGTATTGGCAGGATTCGGTCCTTCAGGCACAGACTGGTCTTTTTCAAGCGTTCGAGACAGAAAGCCTTCCTCGAAGGGGGTGACAATGTGGCGAATGCTCATCCAATTGAGTAACGGCGAATAAAAAAGAGAAAGTCATGATTGAGACGATTGACCTGACGAAAAAGTATGGTGATTTTTTTGCTCTTGAATCACTGGATTTGAAGTTGGAGCAAGGAGATCTATTTGGATTTATTGGTCCAAATGGCGCAGGAAAGACAACCACCATCCGGATCTTGTCAACTCTCCTCCAGCCAACATGGGGAGAGGCATATGTGTGCGGGCATTCCATCTACACGCACCCTCGAGAGATTCGAAGGAGCATCGGGTACATGCCGGATATTTTTGGTGTGTATGATGATATGCGGGTGATTGAGTATTTGGAGTTTTTTGCTGCTGCGTATCGGATTTATGGTGCAGAAAGGCGTCGTGTTGCGGAACGCTCACTCGAACTCGTTGACCTTGTGGCGAAACGTGATGAGCTTGTAACAAGTTTGTCTCGCGGGATGACTCAGCGCCTGGGCTTGGCTCGAGTATTACTCCATGATCCTCATGTGCTTCTTCTTGATGAACCTGCGAGCGGACTCGATCCAAGAGCACGGATTGAAATGCGAAATCTGCTCAAGCGTCTCCAAGGCATGGGAAAGACGGTGCTTGTATCAAGCCATATTCTTCCTGAACTAGCTGATATTTGTAATAGGGTCGGGATCATTGAATATGGTCGGCTGCTTGCATGTGGTGATGTTCAGGATCTTCTCAGGCAGGTTCGTGGACAGCCGGTCATTCGGATTCGTGTGGCCGGGGATTCATTGGCTGCTGCAAACGCTCTCGAGACAGCCGCAGAGGCCAAAGGGGTCACTGTTCGGGATGGCGATGTTTTAGTTGCTCTGGCTGAAGGAGTGGTAGATCACTCGCCTCTTGTAAACAGGCTTGTTGCCGCTGGTGAGAAGGTCTTAGTGGTTCAGGAGCAGGAAGTTAACCTAGAGACGGCATTCTTGGAACTGACCAAAGGTGCCTTGGCTCGGCCGAAGGAATCAACATGACGAGGCATTGGGCGTTTACGCAGTTGAAGTTGCGGGGCTTCTTTTTGGTGAGTTTCGCATCGGTTGGTTGCGCATTAATGGCTTCTGATCCGGAAGATGTGCTTGCTCCGTCGCCTGCCTTTTCTTCAGACAGCGAATCAAAACAAAAGACAAGTAAGGTGACGCGTCTTGAGGAGCCTCAAAGTATTTTAGGATATGCCGTGGGGGTTCGGATTGGAAATCAAATTGCCGAGGACTTTCGTGCACGTTTTCCAGATATTCCTCTCGCAGCCATATCGCGTGGATTGTTTGATTCTACGAGTGAAACAGCACTTGCGTTGAGTGACTCCGAAATACGAAAAGCGTTAGAGTATTTCGATGCATTGGCGAGAGAAAAAGATGAAGCATTTGAGAAGAAGATGGCTGAGATTGCTCGAACGAATCTTCTCAAGGCAGCCGAGTTTCTTGAAAAAAATGCAAAGAAACCAGGGGTGGTCACGAGACCAAGCGGCTTGCAGTATGAAATAGTGACTGCTGGAAAAGGACCGCACCCATCTCCTGCCAGCGAGGTTGCATTGCGCTATCGTGGAACCCTCATTGATGGGAGTGAATTTGACGCGACGGATCCGCAAGAAGAACCCGTGACGTATCATGTTGTGGCCATGGCGCCAGGATGGCGGGAGGCAATTCCACTCATGCGAGTCGGTTCTCATTGGAGGCTTTTTGTTCCTCCGCAACTCGGTTATGGGGCACAGGGTTTTCCCCCATTGGTGGAACCAAATGAGGTTCTTGTGTTTGATATTGAACTTGTTGGGATTGTTCCCTCACGGTGATGCGTTTCCATAAGGCAGTTTACGTTCTGATGGTTTTTTCGTTGTCGGCAACATCGGCCGCGACCCCAAATGATCCGTACGATCTTACGCGAGAGCGCATGGTCCGTGACGACATTGCCGCCCGTGGTGTGACGGATGCTCGTGTTTTAGAAAGTATGAGGCTCACGCCACGTCACGAGTTTGTATCGCCAAGTCAGCGAGCGCTTGCGTACATAGATATGTCATTGCCCATTGGAGAAGCGCAGACAATCTCAGGACCATTTGTTGTTGCCTACATGACAGAAAAGTTGGAGCCAAAGCCAACTGATAAAGTTCTTGAAATTGGTACTGGGAGTGGGTATCAGGCTGCCGTTCTCTCTTCACTTGTCGGAATGGTGTATTCGATTGAGATTCATGAAGACTTGGGTAAACGGGCTGATCGAACATTGAGACGGCTTGGGTATCGTAACGTTGTCACAAAGATTGGAGATGGATTTGCTGGTTGGAAAGAGCACGCTCCATTTGACAAGATCATCGTTACATGTTCTCCCGAAGATATTCCGCAACCTCTTGTTGATCAACTCGCTGAAGGTGGGATGATGGTCATACCAGTGGGTGAACGCTACGAACAGATCCTTGTTCGGATGACAAAAAAGAATGGGAAGCTTCTTCGAGAGACACTCGTACCAAGTCTCTTTGTGCCTATGACTGGTGAGGCGGAAGAGTCTCGGGAAACAAAGCCCGACGGCAAGCATCCGCAATTATCGAATGGGGATTTTGAAGAAACGATTGACGGAACTGCGATCCCCGTTGCGTGGTATTACGGTCGACAGGCAACAATTATTGAGGACGAATCTGCTCCGAGTGGTGGACGCTGCCTTCAACTTCATAATGCCCAGCCTGGTCGACCGGCTCAAATCTTCCAAGGATTTCCTGTTGACGGTAAGGCGATACGTCGTCTTGCCGTGACATTCTCAGTAAGAGGTGAGAAGCTCATGACGGGGGTAACATCAAACGAAGTACCTGCTGTTGCGGTGTATTTCTACGACGCTCAGCGTTCCCGGACAAAACGTGTGATTCTTGCGCCCATGATGACACAAAACTCAAAGTGGCTTGGAAATTTTGGTTGGAAACGTTGTGCAGGAGGCACTTTTGTACCATTGTGGGCACAGGAAGGGATTCTTCAGATCGGTCTCATGGGGGCTTCGGGCACGCTTGCCTTGGATTCTCTCCAGCTGGAGAGTGAGAAGCGGTGAATGTATTGATCATTCGCTTTTTCACGTATTTTTTGCAAAAAAATGCCCAAATCATCTGTTTTCAGATGGCAAGATGAGACGAGACCGAGGCCGCATATTTTGCCTATTTTGCTTGATTTACTAAATCTGCAAATTATCCTATCTGTCATGAGAAAGCCTTCATGGGTGATTTGTTCACCCGTGCGATTGGCTTTTCCATCCCTTTTTGATGAGTCACGCCACGGAGAAAGATCAACATGCTGGTCAAGAGTCAATGGTACAAGATATTTGGGTTGATTACGTTTGCAGCGTTGGCCGCTCATGCTGCTAATGTCGAGGCAGGATGGCATCACCGCTACGGTGGTTCATCAGGTGGTTCATCAGGTGGTTCATCAGGTGGTTCATCAGGTGGTTCATCAGGTGGTTACAGCCACGCGTCA
>MDSZ01012526.1_pt1 | contig 17682 bp, 21 predicted proteins | sample 811201 | NCBI WGS metagenome assembly MDSZ01 (sample SAMN05326647, study PRJNA326480) | marine metagenome | isolation source: seawater | place: Indian Ocean: North | collected 2010
TGAAAAAAACAAGCAAGCTAAAAATAAAACTCCAATTACCAGTGAAGTCATTCCGGTTCTTCCACCTGCTTTTACCCCAGAGCCAGACTCAACGTAACTTGTTACAGTGGTAGTACCCATTAGTGCTCCAGCGACAGTTCCTACACTGTCAGACAACATCGCTTTATTAATATCTTTAACTTTCCCTTTGCTATCTACTTTGCCAGCAACATTTGCTACTGAAGTTAAAGTGCCAGCAGTATCAAAGAAATCTATAAAAAGTAATGTAAAAATCACTGTGGACATTCCAGCAGTGAAAGCTGCCCCTAAATCGAATTCGAACAAGTAAGACATTGACGGAGGTGAACTTACAACTCCATTAAATTTGGCAAGCCCAGCTATCCAAGCGATTATACTAAAAATGATTATTCCAATTATTATATTTCCCCTGATTTTCATTTTTTCCATTACAATCATTGACACGAAAGCTAAACAAGCAAGTAATATCAATGGATCTTTTATATTTCCTAATGTTACAAGTGTTACAGGATGATCTTTTACAACTCCCATTATTTCCAATCCAATAATCGCCAAGAAAAATCCTATACCAGCTCCTATACCTAGTTTTAAACTTTTTGGTATGGAATTTATCAGCCATGCTCTTATTGGAGTTAAGGATATAATTAAAAATAAAACTCCAGCGACCAAAACCGCACCTAATGCTTGTTGTGGGGTGTAACCCATTCCTGCTACAACTCCAAAAGCTACAAACGCATTTATACCCATTCCCGGAGCCAGACCTATCGGCCAAGTCTTTCCATAGAACGCCATAATAAAACAAGCTATTGCAGTCGCAACAATTGTTGCAGTGAACACAGCTCCAAAATCAAAAAATCCTTTTTCTGGTCCTGCAAACTCTCCAGACAAGATAAAAGGATTCAAAAACATGATATAAGCCATAGTTAAGAAAGTGGTTGTCCCAGCTATGACCTCGGTCCTAAAATTTGTTTTGTGTTTTTTATATTCAAAATATTTATCTAACATAGTTCCTCCATATAATATTTCATTACTCCGATTCTTAGTTAAAATCTCTTTTAAATTGAACATAGCTACTATTTTACAACCTACAGGGAATATTTCTGTTTATAATTTTTTGATATATTCTAAATTTAGTTGAAATGATAAAGTTTTCAATCGCCATTACAATTAGTTTATTTTTATTAAGTTGTAATACTATTACAAAAAAAATTGATAGTGAAATAGCCGAGGAAGAAAAGAATTTATCTGCATTTTTGAATAAATCAGAGGGAGAACTTAAAGTAATAATGGGTAAGCCTGATAGGATTGAATTCAAAGAAAATAACAGAAATAGATTTTATATTTATGAGGTTAAAAAATTGAAGATTAAGTGCACTAGAAAGTTTGAAATCAACAAAAGAAACATAGTTATTGGTTACTCTAGCAAGAATTGTTTTTAATACTTGCGGGGTCTACCCGCAAGTAAGATCATTTATTTTATCTCAATAAATCTTTTTTTCTTGGCTTCTGGAATTATTTTTTCACAATTAATTTTTAAAAGCCCATTTTTTAGTTCAGCAGAACCTACTTTTACATCATCAGCGATTGTAAAGGTTCTTGCAAAAGATCTTTGGGATATACCTTGATGAATTATCTCATCATTAGTTTTATCATTTTTTTTAACTTGTTTTGTTTTAACAGTTAAAAGATTATCTTCATACTCAACTTCAACATCATCTTTTCTAAAACCAGCAAGAGCAACTTCAATTTGAAATTGATCTTTTCCAAGTTTTCTAATGTTATACGGTGGATAATTACTTTGAATAGATACACCGTTTCCTCCCAACATAGACTCAAATTGATCGAACATATCATCGAATCCAATGCTAAAAGGTCTTAATGAGTTAAAGATGCTTAGATCCTTACTTGTCATTTTTCCTCCTTTGTTAGCAAGGTTTATTGTTAGTCCTTTTAAGCAACTAACAATTAATATCTGGTAACTAAATTTTAATTTTCAAGAGTTTAACTCAATTTTTTAGAAATTTTTAAAGCATAAGCATAATCAAAAGCTACTTCTTCAATAGCTGAAGTTCTCCCACTTTTACCAGAGTGGCCAGCATCCATCTCACATTTTAAAAGCAGTATATTATTATCTGTTTTTAAGTATCTCAATTTTGCACAATATTTGGTAGGCTCATCAAATAGAACGCGCGAGTCTGATAGAGATGTTGTAATCAAAATATTTGGATAGTCTTTTTTTTCTAAATTATCGTAGGGTGCATATGATTTGATGTATTCAAAGTGCTTTTTATTATTTTTGGCATCAGCAAACTCCCTAAGCTCACCCTGGGTGAGTGGTAATGAATGATCCATGTTTGTAGTCAGGTTATCAACAAATGGAACAGCCATTATTGCGCCCAAAAGCAATTCTGGAATTTGATTAGCCACATTAGCGACAAGCAATCCACCAGCACTACCGCCATATATAATTATTTTTTTTTCACTACTATAATTATTGTTTATTAAATATTTAGTGCAACTAATAAAATCCAAAAATGTATTTTTTTTATTTAACATTTTACCCTGTTTCCAATGATTCATTCCTTTTTCAAGACCTCCTCGAATATGACAAGTCACCCAAATAAAATCTCGATTTATCAAGCTTAATCTTGAGGAGGAAAAACCTATCGGTGATGACATTCCATAAGATCCATATCCATATTGAATTACATTTGCCGAACCATCTAGCTTTGTTTTTTTATGTCTAGTAATTGTTACTGGAATTAAATATCCATCATGACCTAAAACATTTTTTCTTTCTACAATATAATCATTCCTGTTGTGTCCTGAAGGAATAATTTGTTCTTTAACTAATTTTTTTTCTTTTGACTTAATATTATATTCGAAAATTCTTGAAGGGGTTTTAGGTGATTCATATCCTATTCTTATCCATTCGGTATTCTTATCCTTCTGTAATAAACTTATACCTGGGCTAATAACTTTTTCTTCCGTAATAATTAATTCCTCTTCTATGTTTGTTTCTAGGTTTCTTACGTAGATTTTAGATAAAGCATTGGAAATCTCAGATCTAACTATCCAATTTTTTAAAAAGGTTAATCCACCAACCAAAGTCCCAGGCTTCGCTTTAATAAAGTCCTCCCAATCATCTAAATTTTCATGGGGGCATCTTGAAACTTTAAAATCTTCAGCATCCTTATTCGTATTCATCCAAAAGTAGCCCGCCCAACTATTTATAGAATACTGGACTCCCTCTTCTCTCTTAAGAAAAAGATTAACTTTTAAATTGTCATCATATCTATCGATAAAATAAACTTCAGATGTTGTGTGTTCAGAAGAGGAAATAAAGTAATATTTTTCATCAGAACTTAGGCCAATATGACATGTGAATCTTTCATCTGGTTCCTCGAAAATTAATTTATCCTCTTTTGGAGAAGATCCAATTACATGCTGAAAAATCTGCCTAGGACGATGTAATTTGTCTAGCCTGCTATAAAAAAAAGATTTATCGTCGTAGGACCAAGTTATACCACCAGAGGTTTCCAAAATTGGTTCTCCAATGATTTTACCATCAGAGATATTTCGTACATAAATCGTATAATATTCGCTTCCTTTAACGTCTATAGAATATGCAAGCATTTTATCGTTATTTGAAACCTCTATATCTCCCGTGCTAAAAAATTTTTTCCCTTTTGCTTCTAGATCGCCATCCCAGTAAACTTCAATTTTATCATCACCAATTTTTCGTCTAAGAAGCTTAGAGTAATTTCCCTCCTTTGTGGTTTTAGACCAGTACTCATAATTTTTGTCTTTAAATTTTAAACTTTCATCATCTAATTTTATTCTACCTTCAATTTCATTAAATAATTTTTTTTGTAAATCTTTGGTGTCATACATAATTTTTTCTGTATAGGCGTTTTCTTCCTCCAGATACTTCCTCACTTCAGGATTAAGTTTGTTTTTATCCCTTAGAATTTCTAAACAATTAGATTGATGAACCCAGCTATAATAATCTGACCAACTATAACCATGTGCGGTCTTTACTTCCTCTTGTCTTCTAAGATATGGTGGTTTCATATAGGTTTAATATATGAATTTATTTTTATTAGGAATAGCCATTTTTGTCATTGTTTATCTATTTTTAAATTGGTTTGCAAAAACGAGCACAAAAAAAATAGTGCACTTTTTGAAAAGAATTGCTTTAATTATATCTTTAATATTTGTTGCAATTCTTACAATCGGTGGAAAATTTATATTCTCTCTACCTTTTTTGTTAATATTACTCTCAGGTCTAAAAATAAAGGGCTTGACCGCTTTACAAATATTTCAACTGTGGAGATTAATACAGTATCTCAAAAATTCTAAATTTACTAAAGATGGATTTTCTAAATCTTCACAGGGATCATCTAACATTTCAGTTGAGGAAAGTTATAAATTACTAGGATTAAATCGAGGTTGTTCAAAAGAAGATGTTTACAAAGCTGTATCAAATTTACAAAAAAAGATTCATCCTGACCTAAATAAAAATGTAAACACTGAACGATTGAGCCAGTTAGTTAATGAAGCAAAAGAAAAAATCATCAAAACAGATTTTAACTGATAGATTTAATTGCAGCGTCTAAAATTTTTTGTAAAGAAATTCGCTCTTTTCCAAGAGTATCATGAGTTGTAGTCATCACAGTTTCACCATCAGGAACAATTGGTATAATATTTTTTGCATATCCTGAATAACTAAAACATGGACTATCCATAAATATGCCAACACTTTTTATATTTAAAGCATTTGAAATATGTAAAAATCCAGTATCATTTCCAACGTAAAGATTAGTTTTTGACATTACATGCATAATATCATTTATTTTCATTTTAATAAGTGAAATAGCATTTTTTCCAACTTTAGAAGAAAGAAATTCGTTAACAATTTTTTGATCATTTTCACCGCCAAGTAAATAAAACTTGCAAGGTTTTAATTTTGAAATTTGTTCAGCAAAATTAATATATTCTTTAATTGGTAGTCTTTTCGTATCTCCAGATGCTGATACCCCCAAAGAGATATGCTTATAATTTCTGTCAAAATTATAATATTGATTTTCTATATTTTTCTTCTTTAAATACAATTTAGGTTGCGTATTAACTGTTTCTCCTAAAATATCTTCGGTAAAAATTTTTGCTGTTTGAAAAATTACATCATTACTTATCCCTAAAGGATATTGATTTATTGAAGGAATTTTTGATAGTAAGGCTAACAGTCTATACCTAATCGATCCATTAAAGATAAAAATTTTATCAAAGTTTTTAGCTTTAATTATTTTTAAAAGATTAAAAAATCCCTTTACTCCATCTAAATCTTTTCTTAGCTCAATAATCTCATCTATGTGCTCATCATTTGCAAATAATTCTTTGGATCGAGAGCTATCTTTAGCTAAAATTGAAACTGGAGTTTTAAGATTCTTGCTGATTGCATGAAGGTAAGGAATATAAATACACGCATCACCCATACCCATTTTTGTTTGAACACAAAGAACTTTCATTTAGATACTTAATGTTATAACTTATTACGCAAAATAGGTAAAATTGTGATTAAAAAAGGCATATATTTTGCAAGTATGAGCGTCATCAATGATGATGGTACACTTAATATTGATGAGACATTAAATCATGCTGACCAAATTATTAGCGGAGGTGCATCAGGAGCTTTTATTTTTGGAAGCACAGGGCAAGCAATGTTAATTAACAATGATGAAAAAAAAGAAATGATTGCAAAAGCATCTACACATAAAATAAAAAAAAATCTTTATTTTGGAATAGGAAGTAACTCTATCAGTGAAACTATTGAGTTAATTCAATATGCCATGGAGTATAAATTTAATAATTTTTTGATTATGCCTAGTGCTTACTATTTTGTATCAAATGAAGGTGTATACAATTATTTCAAAAAAATTATCAAAACACTGCCAAAAGTAAAAATCATTTTATATAATTTTGAAAAATTATCCAAGTTTCTTTTTGAGCCTGCATTTGTTAAAAAACTTGTAAATGATTTTCCAAAAAATATAGTTGGGTGTAAAGATTCTAGTTATAATCTTTATAATAAATTAAAATTACAAAATTTTATGATGTTTCCAGGAAGTGAAAAATATTTATTAGATGGATTAAAAAATGGAAGTCATGGTTGCATTTCAGCAACTGTAAATTCAACTTTTAAACTTTCTAGAAAAGTTTTTGACGATTTTGAAAAAAAACTACCCCAATCAGCCAATGAAAAATTAGTAAAGGTAAGATCTGTTTTCGATAAATATAATTTAATATCTGCTTTACACTCTTATTTCGCTTTAAAAGATAGTAAATATAAAAATATTATACCCCCTTTAAGCTTGCTTAATGAAAAAGATACTAAAAAATTAATTTCAGAATTAGAAAATCTAGATTTTGAAATAAAAAAGGCGGCATAAATGCTAGTTAATTTTTTAAATAGAATTATTAAGGTTGATGGTTTTTATATTGAACTTTCTAACAACAAAACCTTTAAAATTGGAAATCCAAAAAATAATTTAAAAATTAAATTTAAAAACAAATCAATCGAATATAAAATTCTTATTTTTCCAGATTTTTATTTTGGAAAAGGTTACACAGATGGTGATATAGAAATATGCAATGGAACATTATCAGAATTTTTAGATATAGCTCTCAAAAATATTGGCAGGAAAGATATAAGTAAATTTTCAAAATTAATAAATAAAGTTTCTGGCACATGGAGATATCTCACTCATTTTAATACAAGAAAGACCTCAAAAGATGCTGTTGAGCATCATTATGATATTGGAACTGCGGATTTTTATAAAATGTTTATTGATAAAAAACATTTCCAATATAGTTGTGGTTACTGGCCAGAAGGAGTGCAGAGTTTAGAAGAAAGCCAAGAGGCAATGATTAACCATATAATTAAAAAATTGAATTTAAATGAGAAAGATACAGTTCTCGATATTGGCTCAGGATTTGGTGGATTAGCTATGTCAATTGCAGAAAAAACAGGAGCAAGGGTAGATGGCATTACTCTTTCAAAGGTACAACTTGAGTTTTCACAATTGGAATCTAGAAAAAAAAAACTTGATAACCTATGTCAATTTAAAATTCAGGATTATAGGGATGTAAAAAAAAAATACTCAAAAATCATATCAAAAGGGATGTTAGAACATGTATCTAGAAAATTATATAAAACTTATTTTAAAAAAATATTTGAAATATTAAAACCCACTGGCAAGGCTCTGATTCATACGATAGGAAGTATAGATAAACCTAGAGATCCACAGACTTGGATTACAACTTTTATATTTCCCTCAGGTTACACTCCTTCTTTCAGTCAATTAATGCCAGCAATTGAAAATTCTAAGCTTGTTTTACGGGACTTAGAAATTTTACCAGGAGTACATTATGCCTCAACTTTAAAAGAATGGAAAAACAGGTTTATAAAAAATAAAGATTTAGTAATCTCTAGATATAGCGAAAAATTCTATAGATTATGGTTATTTTACCTTACAAGTTGCGAGTTTGCATTTCGTTGGACAGATCAGTGTAATTTTCAAATATTATTAGACAAAGATATAAACATAGGGAATAGAACTCGTGATTACATTTATTCATAAAGATGTTATTTATACAAGATTACTAAAATGCCAAAAAAAAAGAAAAAAAGAAAACTTAAGAAAAGAATTAAGAGAAAATCTGTAAAAAAAAAAAGAAAATTAAGGAAAAAAAAACAAAAATTATTCAAAAGAATTAGATTAAGAAGAAGAAAATTAAAAAAAAAAAATTTTTCAAAAAGACCTTCAAATATAAATTTTGCAAGAAAACTAGTTAGAGTAGTTTTTAATATCAATATAAGAGTCCCTAAATTAAATTTAGATAAAAATATTAAATTTTTTTTTGATAAAATTGATAGCAAAATAAAGGATTTTAAAAAGATTATATCTGAAGAGGCTAATAAACGAAGAATTGAAAAATTAAGAAAAGTTGAAAAAGAGCAAAAAGAGCAAGAAAAAAGGGTGAGACTATTAAAGGAAAATGAACTTAAAGAAAAAAAAGATCAAATTAAATTTGAGGAAAAACTTTTAAAAGAGCGCTCAATTGAACTTAAAAGATTTATTAGAGAGGATCAGGCTCGCTTAAGAAAAGAACAAGCTAATAAAAAAAGAAAATTTCTTGAGAAAATTAGATTGGATAAAAAAATTGAGGGCTTCAGAAAAAGAGAAGAAATAGAAATCCAAAAGTTACAAAAATATGTTTTAAGTATTGAGAGGGAAGATTATTCAGAAATTGAAAATAGAATTAAAGATATTCGTAACAAATATCAAGCTATAAGAGATCAAAAAATACGAGAGAGAATAGAGCAACTGGGTATTGAGGTGGCAGAAAGTGATACTAGGTCTGACTTACTTCAAAAAGAACATCAGTATCATATTCAAAGAGAAAAAATAGAATATACTCTTGAGAGTTTTTATAGGAGTATGAATTCATGTGTTTTTCAGTTAAACAGAAGATATTTACCGAAAAAAATGAGTTTATTAAGGGTCATCGATAGAAGATTTGAAACAAGTGAAATCTTTATAAAATTAGATGAAGAGCCCGACGAAAACTTTCTGATGTTAGTCTATCTTAAAGACAATAATCCAACCTCACCAATAATTTTAGAGGACAAAACAAACCCTGAGAATAATTTTTCAAAAGAATTTAAGTCAAATGAAATATTTAGTTTTTCTGACAATTTAGTTGACTCTTTAACTAGTATGATTGATAGAAACTTTAAATCCCACCAACAGTTAATTAATTAATTGTTTCAAAGTTTTAATCTGTCCGATATTAAAAATAGAGATATCATTTGTTGTATAACCAAATTTTGAAGCGTTGTCTAAAAGACGGTTTCTGGGCTCGTTGATTGGACCCTCCGGGTTTTGGCCTTCAAAGCCAAGTAGAAAACTTCCATAATGCATTGGAATAATTTTTTTTGCTTTAATATCTCTGGCAACTTGCAATGCTTCTTCAGGATTAGTATGAAAAATTGAGAAATCTTTTTTCCCCGTGATAGCTTCGAAATTATATGCTCCTACATTTATTAAAAAAATATCTATCCCACCAAATTTTTCTCCCATCATTTTGTATATATTTGAGTAACCTGTATCACATGAAAAAAAAATCTTTTTACCTTTGTAATTAATTAAAAAACTTCCCCACAAAGCTTTATCAGTTGCACCTGGACCAAATGGAAGTGCACTGCGCTTATTCCAATGTTGGCTAGGTGTTAAAGTGATATACAAATCACTATTAATTTTTATAGTTTCAAACCAATCAAGTTCTTTTACATCTTTAAAATTATTTTTTTTAAAATATATGCCATTATTGAGGGGTACTATTACTTTAGCAGACTTGTAAGGAAAATTTCTTATATCACTTATACTAAGATGATCATAATGTAGATGGGTGTTTAACCATAAATCAATTTTTGGAAGCTGCTTAAGTTCTAACGCTGGGGGAGTATAGCGTTTAGGACCTAAAAAAAGTGGACCGGCATTAGGTGCAGTAATTAAATCACTTACAATAGTAGTTGAACCTAATTTCATAATAAAACTCGCATGATTAATCCATAAGATAAAATCTTCATTTTTGTATTTCTCAAGATTTTTTAAAACAGTTTCCCTCGGTACAACAAAGTCTTTTGGAACAATTACATTAATATTTTTCTTCGCTTCTCTAGCCTTTTTAAAGGACCATTTAAAGTCTTTATCTCTTTCAGGAGCTCCTTCGAAATTTCTAAATTTAATAAATTTTCCATTTTCATACACATGATGATAAGGCCGGTCTTTTGAAAATAAAGATTTCATTGAAAAAGTAAAAATTAGTATAATAAGGGCTATTTTCATAAATAATAGCCCTTATTATTATATAAAATTATGATTTTAAACAGTTTTCTTTATTATATCTTGAAAGAAAGCTTTTCTCTGCCGCACCTTTTTCAATTAACCAAATGTATGAGGACTCTTGTATTCCATTTATTGGCTCGCTACATTTTTTGCCAAAACTGATTTTTGAAACATTCCCACTTGAACAGTTGTTCAATATCAAAAGTGCTAGTATTAAAGTTATGATTTTCATGAACAAAACATAGTTTTTTAATGAGTAAATAAATTGTCACAATATTGACTGAAATATGTAAAAAAATTTTTCTTTCGTATAATTTTTAAATTTTTGCCAAATATTTGACATTATTTGTAGTTAACAATTCAGAATTGCAAATTTGGCAATACTAAAATTAACAATATGAGATAATGTTCAACTATGTCTAATAAAAAAAAAAATAAAAGCAAATCAAAGACCCGACTATCCAAAAAGCTTACAACCTTATTTGAGATACAAAATAACCCTAAATTTTTGAATTTTAGAAGAATTTAATCTCTTTCTATAAAAAAGGATATTTTCAAAGCCTTGTTTTATTAACAAAAACCTATTAGGTTATTATGTGAAATTAAATTCACCAAATAAAGTAGCTATAATAATGGGTAGTAAAAATGACTATCCAGTAATGCGTAAGTGTGAGCAAATTCTTAAAAAATTTAAAATCAAAAATAACGTTTTAATAGTAAGCGCTCATAGAACTCCAGACAGACTTTACAAATTTGCAAAAAATGCCCATAAAAATTACTCAGTTATATGTGCTGGTGCCGGAAGAGCAGCTCATCTTGCCGGTATGTGTGCATCGTTGACGAAGCTCCCTGTAATTGGTGTTCCTATAAAAGATAACAAGACAGATGGTATTTCAGCATTGTTTTCAGTCTCAGAAATGCCAAACGGCATACCTGTAGCAACAACTGCTATAAATGGGGCTTTGAACGCCGGCTTATTAGCAATTTCAATTATTGCTTTACAAGATAAAAAAGTTCGACTTAAACTTGAAAAGTTTAGAATTAAACAAACTAAATCTGTTAAAAAAAGACCAAAATAAATGTCAAAATCAAATCGTCTAGGAGTTATTGGAGGTGGACAACTAGGTTCACTTTTGTGTTCTGCGGCAAGAAAATTAAATATAAAAACAGTTGTATTATCTGATGATAAAAATGCACCAGCTCAAAATTTCTGTGATCATTTTATTTATAGCAAATATGAAGGCAACGAAAAAATAAAGGAATTTATTAATAAAGTCGACGTTGTAACTTTTGAATTTGAAAATATACCAATAGATTTTTTAAAATTAATTGAAAAGGAGAAAAAGGTTTTGCCTAATCCAAGCATCAATAAAATTGCACAAAACAGAAAACTTGAAAAATCTTTTATAAACGACCTTGGTATCGCTACTACAAAGTGGGCTTTTGTAAAGTCAGCTGAAGACATTAAAAAAAATCAAAATCTTATACCAGGTATACTCAAGTCAAATACTTTAGGTTATGACGGAAAGGGTCAGTTTGTTTTAAATTCTTTAGAGGATATAAAAAAGGATTGGTGTTTTACGTCAGATTATATTTTAGAAAAAAAAGTAGATTTAAAAAAAGAAATTTCAGTCGTTGTTGCTAGATATAAAGATGGTACTTTATTATGTTATGAACCAATAGAAAATATTCATAAAAATCAAATATTATATAAATCTAAAATTCCCGCAAATATAAGCAATCAAATTTACAAAGAAGCTATCAATAATGCTAAAAAAATTGCAGAAAAATTTAATTATGTGGGAGTGCTTACTGTAGAATATTTCATTACAGAAAAAGATGAGCTGCTAGTAAATGAATTGGCTCCTCGATTCCATAACAGTAACCACTTATCCATAAATGCCTTTAATATTTCTCAATTTGAAAATCATGTAAGAGCTGTTTGTGATATGGAGACAAAGCCTATAATAAAAATCTCTAATGCAGAGATGTATAATATTTTAGGTTTTGATATTCACAAATATAGAAAAAAAGTTTTTAAAAAAAATGAATTTTTCTATGATTACTTAAAGAAGGAACCAAGAGAAGGTAGAAAAATGGGACACGTTACAATATTAAAAGATTAACTACTGAACAGTTATTCTGTACATTTTTCTATCACCGCTAAACGCAGTCGCAGCATGGAGCATACAACGATTTGACCAAACGGCAATATCTCCAGGACTCCAACTAAAACTATATGTAAACTCCGGCTTAACTTGATGAGAAGATAAAAAATTAATGAATTCTTTTTGATCTGCATCATAATCTACAAGCTTTATTAAATGACCTGGTGAACAATAAATTGACTTCTTACCGTTTATTGATTGAACAATTTTATGAGTAGATTTAATTTCTTTTATATTACTTGTTCCATGCTCTTTCTCTCGCAATGCTCTGGTACTTGCTATTTTACCTTGAGAAGAAAAAACTCCTTTTGTTTTTTCTATTTTTTTTTTCAAATCGTCAGACAAAGCCTCATAAGCCAAATATTGATTGGCAAATAAAGTATTACCCTCTCCCTCTTTAGGGACATTTATAGCTTGTAAAAAAGTATATCTCGGCGGGTTCTCTAAATACTGAGAGTCAGTATGGTAACCCTCCCCAAAACTTTTACCAATGTCGGTTTTTTTTCTCTCTATTACATATATATTTTTAAATTTAAAATGTGGTTTTAACATTGGATATTCAGCCGGTTTTCCAAATTTAGAGGTAAAATCAATATATTGCTCTGGACTTAATTGTTGTTCTTTAAAAAATAAAACTCCATATTTATCAAGTAAACTTTTTATTTCTTGAAATTGCTCTCTACTCACTTTTCTTAAATCTAAGCTTATATAACAACCAACGTTATTGGTAGTTGGTATAGCTTTTATTTTATCCATGATTAATTTTATTATAAATGTAACTACTTTTGCAATGGGATAATTAGGTCCTTAGAATTATTTTTTGGGTTATTAATTTTGTCACTTATTTCAAAATACTCTAGTCCAGGATCTTTTATACTTTCTAAAACATCTAATCCATTATTTTTTATATTCAAATAATCATTTATTTTACTTTTATTTATTATCATGGGTTGTCTATGGTGGATCTTCTTCAATTGTTCGCTAGACTCTTTGGTTATAATGCTGAACTGATTTCCATCAAAGATGCCAGCAAATAACATAACTGCCTCATTTTTAGATTTAAAACAAAATGGTTTTTTCTTATTTTCCTCAAATTTCTGCCATTCATAAAAGTTTGTACAAGGCACCAACACTCTATTAATAGATAAAAGTTTTTTAAAGTAAGGTTTATTAAGGCTTTCTATTCGAGTATTATGTAAAGGTCTAAACCCATCTTTATCTTTCGCCCAACTCGGTAAAATAGACCAAGTCATGTTTTCAAGAGCTCTACCATTAGAATATTTTTTTACAACAGGAACTCTTTGACCAGGAGAAATATTATAATTATCAAGATTTTCTATTTCACCGATTACTGACTTAACAATATCTGAGGTATTTTTTATTGGATTTTCTAAAGCGTATCTACCACACATTTTAATCAGATATTACAGTTTGATTTTGTTGCCCTAAGAAGTCAACTTTTAACGAAATCTTATCTCCAATTTTTAAAAATTTTGGCGGATTTTGTTCCATCCCAGTTCCACTAGGAGTTCCAGTAGATATTATAGTCCCTGGAAAAAGCTCAACATATTTACTGATATGAGATATAAGAAAATTAAACCCAAAGATCATATCTTTAGTATTTCCCCTTTGTCTTTCCTCACCATTAACACTTAATGAAAGATTTAGATTATTGATATCTTTTATTTCATCTGTTGTTACTAAAATTCCTCCGGCGGGCGCGGCCGATGATTTACCAAGAAACCAGTGACCATTACCGATTACTTTCTGAGCATGTCTCTCTGAAATATCATTTAAAATAAAATAGCCAAAAACATAATTTTGAGCATCTTTTTCAGATATATTTTTTGCTCTTTTGCCAATACAAAGTGCTACCTCAACTTCGTAATCAAGTTTTTCTTGATAAACTTTTTTTCTTATTGGATCATTAGGACCCTGTAGACAATCAGGACTTTTGTTGAAAACAATTGGATATTTAGGAAGCTTAGAATTTGTTTGAGAGGCATGCAAGGCATAATTGAGACCAATACAAATAATATTACTTGGCTTATTTACGCAAGATCCAATTCTTATATCTGAATTAATTTTTGGAAGGCTTTCTAAATTAATATTTCTAATTTTTTTTAAATTCTCAAAATTAATTGTTTGCGGATCAAAGTCATTTATATAGTCAGATAAATCTCTGATTATATTATTTTTATCTAAAACTGCGGGTTTTTCTAAACCCTGCTCACCAACTCTAAGGAATTTCATTTTCTAATGAAAAATCTTTCGATACGCTCCATCGTAGTAGTTTCTGGACCTTTGTAAGGAATAGAATAACTATTTTGATTCTGATCTAACACCATAAGTCCACGTGTAAAAATAAATACAATAAAAACTACCATACCAAATATAATCAATTTAGGGGGAGAATATTCTGCAGTTTTGGTCTCGGATTGAAGCGATTGATCATTTTTTTTCCCTCTGTGAAACTGTTTGAAAGTATAATAAACACCAAAAATTAAAAGTACATGTGCAAGCATTACTGACCCAAATCCTAAAGCCATTGTTTCGTATTGAAAAACATAAATACTAAATATTACAGACCATACAAATGATAATTGAAGAAGAATACTTAACCTTGTGCTTTTTGGCAGGCTCCTAAAATCCGGATTGCCATCTTCTTTAAACATTATTGAGGCTGTATCGATCATCCAATTTTTAAATTTGTCCATTACAACTTATATCAAAAAAATAAAAATAATTCTTCAAAATTTCAATTATAAACTTTTTACCAAATTCCTTACTCTTTTCATGTGTTTGTGGAAAACACTACCCTCCATTTTTGGTAAAACTGAGTAGAATCTTATATATTTTGTTTTTAGACCACCGAGTTGAAAAACAGATTTTTTTATTCTTCTAAAGGGAATATTGTCAAAAAAAGAAAAATTCCAATAACTCATCATTGGACCTCCATAAGTTATAGAGACAATTCCTAATTTATTTTTCATTGCACCTGGAACTGGATACCCATAATTTTTAAAAAATTTATTACCTGGAACTAAAGATCTATAAGAAAAAAACCATTTAGGATGAAGTACCCAATCTATCCAATTTTCTAAAATCGAATTTAATCTAAGATTATGACAAGATCCAATTAACATCATTATTGAACACTGTTCTAATCTTTTTCTGTATTCTATCACTAAGTCTGGTGGAGGATTAATATTTTGATTATAAAACGGCAATTGTTCTTTTTCATCAAATAGATTAACCAAATCAATTTTATGTCCACATTTTTTTGCTTCATCTATAAATGTGTCTCTAATTGCTGCGTTAAAACTATTTTTTGTATTATGGTGACCAAAAACAATAAAAATCTTTGCCATATTTCACTTTCTCTTTAAAAAAGAAATTAATTCCTCAATTCTTATAAATCGTAAACCAAAAATAAATCCTAAACCAAGACCATACCACGCTGCACCAGCTAGACCATATCCGTCAATACTTACGTCGACCTCATAGTAAATTTGAACTTTTCTTACAAAGTAATAAAAAATTAAAGCACCTATAGCACCATTTATGATTGTAAATCTTTTAAATTTATTTTTCAGCATCGTCTTTAGGCCAAAAATACATTCCAGCTGAAAAACCCAAAATTAAAGCACTTACAACCCATGCTTTTGGGTGGTCCACTACTAATATTATTGAAGCACCAGCCAATGCCATCAACAATGAGAATAATTTATTATTCATTAATTTGCATTATAAAGCAGACTCGAGTAAATTTAAATATCCTATTATGAGCTCATTTGACGACAGAAAAAAATCATTCGAAAAAAAATTTGCAAATGATCAAGAATTACAGTTCAAATTGTCAGCAAAAAGAAACAAATATCTTGGCTCTTGGGCTGCTCAAATGCTAAGAAAAAATATGGAAGAGACAGAAATATACATAAAAGAAGTAATAAAATCGGATTTTAAAGAACCTGGTGATAAAGATGTTATTAAGAAAATAAAGATAGATTTTGATAAAGCAAATTTAAACATAAGCGAACAAGAAATTGAAAAAAAGATAAAAGAATTTAACATTAAAGCAAAAGAGGACTTAGTTTAAAAATGCAGACTACTTTAATTACGCTGGTCATTATTTTACTTTGTTTAAACATAGCTCTTGTTATTTTTTTAATCAGAAATAAAAAACCAGAAAATAAAGAATTCGAAATACAAAAAATTTTAAACGAACTTAAGGAAAATTTTAGTACGCAAGTTACTGGTATAACTTCTTCATTTAACTCTTTATCTAAAGACGTAACAAGAGATACTACTCAAACATTAACCAAGGTAGACTCCCAAGTAAGTAATTTAAACCAACAGATTGAACTGTTAAATAAAGGACAAAAAGATTTTACAAAAATTTTATCAGGAGTTAAAAAATATGGAGTCTTGGCAGAATATACTCTAGAAGCAATTATAAAAGATCTTTTACCCGCAAATCAATATATTGCTAATGCAAAAATGAGACCAGAGGAAGATAACACAAAAGTTGAATTTGCAGTAAAACTTCAAAATAATGTTTTATGCCCGATAGATAGCCATTGGCCAGTAGAAAAATTAAAAGCTGTTGAAGACGCATACCAAAGCAATGATAAAAAAAATTTAGCTGAAAGTAGAAAAAAACTTGTATCTGCAATTAAAAAAAAAGCTGAAGATGTAATGAATTTATATATTGCTCCTCCCAGGACGACTGATTTTGGAATACTTTATTTACCTACAGAAGGGTTGTATTCTGAGTTAACAAGTTATCAGGATCCTGTGACGAAAATTTTACTTATAGAGGAGCTTAGACAGAAATATAAGGTTACTTTAGCTGGCCCAAACGTCTTATGTGCAATGATACAAGCTTTTCATTTAGGATTTCAAACTCTTAAAATTCAGAAGCATGCTAAACAAATATATGTAGATTTAACAAAAATATCTCAAAGATTTGACAAACATTTTATGGGTGTAGCTCAAATAAGATCTAGCATTCAAGATGCTTTGGATGAAGTCGAAAATTTTGGAAGAGACGCAAGATCAATTAAAAATACATTGCAAAATATTAAAGATCCAGACAACTTAAAAGACTCAATCTCCAATGACTCCGAAAAAGTGAAAGCAATAAAGTAATTTTATGGCAAATTTTGTTTTTTATGATTTAGAAACTTCTGATAGCGCTTTAAACTTTTCACAAATTTTAGAGGCTTCATTTATTATATGTAATGATAATTTAGAGGAACTAAAAAGAGCAACTTTTTTTTCAAAGATAAATAAAACTCACATCCCACACCCTGGAGCATTAATAACTAATGGAATTAGTATTAAAAGGTTAAAAGAAACAAATTTATCTGAACATGAAATGGTAAAACAAATTTTTAAATTTTTAAATAATTCAGGAAAATTAATCTCTATGGGATGGAATTCATCAAACTTTGATAGAAATGTTTGCAGGGCAACTTTTTGGAGAAATTTGGAAAAACCATATATTATGAATACAAATGGTAATTCTGAGGCTGATTTATTGCATATAGCAAGAGCTTCACATTTATATTATCCAGGATCAA
>MDSZ01230082.1_pt1 | contig 17675 bp, 15 predicted proteins | sample 811201 | NCBI WGS metagenome assembly MDSZ01 (sample SAMN05326647, study PRJNA326480) | marine metagenome | isolation source: seawater | place: Indian Ocean: North | collected 2010
GTGTTATACATAAATTTTGATTTTCGCTTAAAACAACAAATGTTTCTAAAAAAAACAGAATTTAACTAAATATAGTGTCAAAAAGTCTTTTCATTACTGATTTTTGACTATCTACCACTGGAACAGCCTCTTTTTTCCAACCAAAATGGACAATTTTATTTGCCTGTTCAATGAGTTTCCTATTGGAGATATCTTCAGTAAAATTTAATTTAAAATAATTATTATTAGAAAAAGAAAAATTATAAGCTTCCCTAAAATAATCGTAGTTATTTAAATAGTTTATATTAAGTAAAATCATTTGATCTTTTTTCAAAAAACTTTTTAAGTTAATGTTTTTTGTAATAATTAACTCTGAAAACTCATCAATTCTTGCTTGAGCTACATCATACAAGAGTTTTTTTTTTATTTTCCTATAATTTTCATCTATAAAAAAATCTCTTTCTATAAGTTCATCTTTGAAGTTATTTTTACTAAAATCTAAATTTTCAAGTATTTTTTTCACTTTTTCGAACTTTAGAGATGTTACTTTTGAAATATCTTGCAAAACTAAATTAGTACCAAAATCAAATTTTTGTTCAAAAATTAATGTTCCATCTTCAAAAAAAAATATCTCAGAGCTTTTGTCATTTATTTTTGTAAATAAAAAACTGTTTAAATTTTTATTTTGTTCAGAAATGTATGAACCTTTTAAATAGTTAAGTAATATAAATTTTTTAATTTTTAAATTACACTTGTTAAAAATACTGTGTAAATTTTTCTGATCATTAATATTTGATAAACAGAAAGTTAGTTCATGGGAATAAAAGTCTCCAAATAAACCTATGGGAAGGTTTTCAAATTTTTTTTTATCTAAATATGATTTTGCATTAAAAATATGAATTATTTTTTTACTACTCTCATTTTTCTCTAAATTAGTTTTAGATAAATTGATAATATAGCTAATATTCTCTTTTTGTATTTGTGAACCATTTAATTTTTTGAATCCTGATAAACTTACAAATGAAGAATTTGAATTATTTAATATTATTATAATCTCTTTAAATAAAAAATTAATTTTCTGTTCAATTTGAAAAAGATTTTTTTTTACAATGCTTGTTATAGTTTGTAAATCCGTAGCATTTGAACTTCCTATATTTAAAGGAACAATATTATTATAAATAATTTCAAAATTTTCATTTTCATCTTTATTCGCTACTAAAAAAATGTAATCTGAGTCGCTAATATAAACGTAAAGTTCTGGCGTGAAGACTCTCATTACTTATTTTAAAATAAGTTGATTATTAATTCTATAATCAAATATCTCATATTTATCGTATATACTCTGTTTACTGAGATTAATAAAATTTATTAAACTTTCTTCATAATTCTTCTGTGGAAGTTTTATAATTTTTTTTTTGCTTGTTTCAAGATCCCATCTTTTGCTTTCAAAATAATAATAATTTTTAATGATATCTTTTGGAAAATTAATCTTATTTAAAGTGTTATATAGAGTTTTAAAATCATTTTGATTTCCAAAAACTGTTGGTAAGTCTTTAAATTCGTCTTGTTTTTCGTAGTCGACTAACTTCATATTTTCGCTTATGTAAAATTTTTTTTTTTTAAATTGTAGAATAGCGATTGGTTTTTTTTCATAAATTATAATTTTAAGTTTATTTGGGTAAATTTTCTTAATTTTATAACTTTCTATAAAGCTTATCTTTTTAAGCTCTTTTTCAATACTAGAGCTGTCTAAAATAAAAAGATTAGTATTATATAAAAAAGCTAAATCACTTTTAATTTTCTCCTCACTGACGATGAAGTTATTTTCTATGTCAATTTTAATTAATTTAAATTTATTACCGAAAGATAAATTTTTTGGATTATACGTGCTAAAAAATAATAATAATGCTAAGGCAATTACTAATTTTTTTTTCATCTATTTGTGCTTGCATCTAATAAAATTTTTTCAATAAGATTGTCAAAGCTTATACCTTTATATTCTGCAATTTCGGGAACCAAAGAAAGATTCGTCATTCCTGGCTGAGTATTAATCTCTAGAATATTAAATTTATTATTATAAAATTTAAAGTCTGATCTTGTGACCCCTCTACATCCTAAAACTTTATGAGCTTTTTGAGCTATATTTAAAACCTCTTTATATTTTTTTCTATTAAGTCTAGCGGGCATAATATGTTTTGTTTTTGCCTTTTTTGTATATTTTGCCTTGTAATCGTAAAAAAATCTTTTTGGTACCAGTTCAATAGCTCCTAGAGGTTTTCCATTTATAATCGCAACTTGAATCTCTTGACCATTTATGTATTTTTCAAAAATTAATTGATCATAACTTTTATATAATTTTTTCGCATCCTTGATTAAAGCATTTTTATTTTTACAAATTTTTACTCCTAAACTCGATCCTTCATTGGTAGGCTTTATAACTATTGGAAATTTAACATTTTTGATTTTTTTTTTTAAATTTTGAATATTAAAGTTCTTTTTTTCTAATGAGAAAAATTTAGGTGTTGTAATGCTATTTTTGATAAAAATATCTTTTGAGATAATTTTATTCATAGCGTTATACGAACTTATGACTCCTGAATGAGTGTAGGGAATTTTTAAATACTCAAAATAACTTTGAGCTATTCCATCTTCTCCAAACTTACCGTGAAGAGCATTAAAAATAACGTCTATTTTTTGAGTATTTATTAGATTGAAATTTTTATATTTCGGATCAAAAGTTGAAACATTATAACCTTTATTTTTAAGAGCCTTAATGCAAGCCCTTCCGCTATCTAGGCTTACAGCTCTTTCACCTGAGTTTCCACCTAAAACGACTAAAACATTTTTAAATTTTTTTTTACTCACCTATAATTTTAATCTCTAATTCAAGATTAACTCCGGTTTTATCTAATACTGTTTTTTTAACTTTTTTTATCAAATTTTCTATATCAGATGACTTTGCATTACCGTTATTAACAAAAAAATTACAATGTTGTTGAGAGATTGTGGCATCACCTTCTTTAAATTTTTCACAACCCGATTCTTTAATTAACATCCAGGCCTTTTTGCCGTTAATTGAATTTTTAAATGTACTACCACAAGTCTTTATTTGGCTTGGCTGTGAAATTTTTTTCCTTTTTATAAAATCTGATTGTTTTTTTTCTATTTTTTCTTTGTCACATAAAATTCCTTGAAATTTGGCTGATAAAATTATTAAATTTTCATTTAAATCAGTTCCTCTATAAAAAAATTTTATATTTTCTTTTTTAATTTCTTTTTCAATCAAATTTTCTTTGTCAATTACATTAATTGATATTAGAATTTTCGAGATATCATAATCATAACAACCACTGTTCATTGTTATAGCTCCACCTATAGATCCAGGTATACAAGATAAAAATTCAAAATTAGTCAAATTCATATCTTTTGCAAAATTTGCTAACTTACGATCTAGTGTTGCTGCACCAACTTCTATAATATTATTGCTACATAATTTGGTGTAAGAGAAACCTGAACCTAACTTAATAACTACTCCCCTCACACCATTGTCTCTAAAAAGTGTATTAGATCCAGCTCCTATAAGAGTAGTTTTTATATTATTTTTTTTACTTTCTTTAAAAAAATCTAATAATTGATTTTTGTCGTTAGGTTTAAAAAAAAATTCAGCGTTCCCCCCTAGATTAAACCAGCTATAGTTAGAGAGTTTTACATTTTTAGTAAAATTTTTTTCAAATTTTTTTAAAAATTCATCATTGAGTTTCATAGTGTAGATTTTAACCCCGCAATCCATTTCGAAATATTACCTGCTCCCATACCAATAATTATTTCATCGCTAATTAGATTTTTTTTAAAGTATTTATTCAGCTCTAATTCATTGTTTACAATGATTGTCTGCGTGTTTGAATTTTTAGAAATCAAATTAGCAAATCTAATTAGATTAAATTTTTTATTTTTCTTTTCTCCTGCAGCGTACAAAGGGCAAACTAGAACCACATTGGATTTTAAAAAACATTTAGAAAACTCTTTTTCTAAAGATAAAACTCTTGAATATCTATGAGGCTCAAAAACGCTTATTATTTTTCTATTTTTATTTACGTTATGAACACCCTCTAAAATTGAATTTATCTCAGTCGGATGATGAGCATAATCATCAAAAAAGTCGTTTGATTTTCTTGAAAAAACTTTTGTCATTCTTCTTTGTACGCCTGAGAACTGCCTAAGTGATTTTTTAATAATTTTTTGATCTGCTCCTAAATTAATACATACAATGAAAGCAGCTGCTGCATTAAGAACATTATGTTTACCGAGCAATTTAACGTTTATATTTTTAATCTTATTTATTTTGTTCTGACTTGTTTTAAAACTCAAATCAAAATTAGTATTATCAATATTATATTTTATATTTGAAATTCTATAATTTGAGTCTTTATGTTCTCCGTAAGTAAAAATATTTTTATTTTTAATTTTCTTTTTGATCCTCCTCACATTAATGCTATCCATACAAATAATTGCTTTACCAGTTGGTGGAGTTTTGTTTATAAAATTTATAAATGAATTTTCTAAATTTTTAAAATTTTTATAGTAATCTAAATGCTCATAATCTACATTAGTAACAATTGAATAATTTACTGGTAATTTCAAAAAGCTTCCATCCGACTCATCTGCCTCTAATATAGCCCAATCACCCTTTCCAAGTTTTGCATTACTTTTGAATGAATTAATTACACCTCCGTTAATTATAGTTGGATCAAGTTTTTGATCAGATAAAATTTTTGCTACTAGCGAAGTAGTAGTGGTTTTTCCATGGGATCCAGTAATAATAATATTTTTTTTTAAAGAGACAGCATCAGCTAAGATTTCAGCTCTAGTATAAATTGGAATTTTCTTTTTTTTAGCGTACTGTATTTCAGCGTTATTATTTTTAATAGCACTTGACTTAACCAAAATTGTAGCATTTTTTAAATTATGAGCTGAGTGACCTTTAAAGACTTTAATTTTCAACTTAGAGCAACTCAAAGTATTTTTATTTTTACTTTGATCACTTCCTTGAACTTTAAAGCCCATATTTTTCATTATTTGGGCCAATCCACTCATTCCAATACCGCCTATACCCACAAAGTGGATTAAATCTTTTTGCCCTAAATTAATTTTTTTCATTAACTATTCTTTCCAAATGAGATTCTATATTTTTAAAAGTATTTTTGTCAGAATATTGTCTTTGACTTGCTAAAATTTTTTTAATTAGAGAATTATCTAAATAAATAGACTTGATAAGATCAAATAATTTATAATTTACATCCTTTTCTTCAATTAAAAAACCAAATCCTTTACTTGCGTAGTACTCAGCATTTTTCAACTGGTGATTATCAGCTGAAGAGGGTAATGGAATAGATATAAATAGTTTATTTATATTAATTAACTCGCCTAAAACAGAAGCTCCAGCTCGTGTAATAACTAAATTAGCTTTATGATAATAATCTATAATTTGGCTAGAAAAATTAAAAATTTCACAATCAATTTTTACATCCTTATAAAACTTAGTTAAGTAATCATTTTGATCGATAGGACATTGTTGAAAAATTTTAATTGGTATTTTAGATTTTTTTAACTTCTCAAAGATTTGGGGGAGTTTTTCACCAAATACTTTAGCTCCTTGACTTCCTCCAAGCACTAAAATGTGAATTTTATTAATAACTTCTTTTTCAAAATTATCTAATTTCTTATTTATCATTTCCTCCCTTACTATATTTCCAATCTGATGAACCTTATCACTATATTTAGATGGTATACCTTCTAACTCTTTGTATGACACAAAGATTTTTTTTGCGAAAGGTAACAAATATTTGTTAGCTTTTCCAATCATCATATTATTTTCATAAATGATGAAATCTATTTTTAAAATTTTTGCAGCAATACAGATTGGAAAAGAAGAATAACCACCCATTCCAAATATAACCCTTGGACGGTTTAAGATTAAAAAGGCTAAAGATTTAAATATAGAAAATGTAATTTTAATAATTGAAAATAAAAAATTAAATATATTTTTTTTTCTAAGTGGTGATGAAGGTATTTTTACTAATTTTAAGTTTTTGTAATCCTCTAAATATTTAAAGCCTCTATTATCTAGAGTCAAAATTACATTATAATTACTTTTAGTTAGATAATTTGCTAAACTATAGGCAGGAAATATATGACCGCCAGTACCGCCAGAAGCAATAATAATTTTTTTTTTAATCATATAAATACACTTTATTCTTTGTATAGTTTAAAATAATTCCAGCAAGAATTGCACTGCCTATTAGAGATGATCCACCATAACTTAAAAAAGGTAAGGTCATCCCAGTTGTAGGGATTAAATTAGTATTAACAGCAGCATGGATAAATGTCTGGAATATTAATAAAGTTGCTAACCCACACAGTGAGATTTTAATAAATTGATCCTCTTGATTAAAACAATTTTTTATAATTCTAAATGAAATATACAAAAAAATTAAAATTATCATTATTGAAATAATTGATCCATATTCTTCTGATATTATAGCTATTACATAATCGGTATGAGCTTCGGGTACACTATCCTTTAATATTCCTTCCCCCATACCTTGGCCTGTGAGCCCACCTAATTTTATTGCATCTAAGGCAGATGATGATTGAAACTTATCTCCTTGATTCGGGTCAAAAAAAGTTGTTAATCGATTAATTATATAACCAAATTTGTCGGGCAACAAAAAAAGTAATGAACTTAATGAAATTGCAAATATTGAAAAAAAAGCCACTAAAAATGAAATACTCACACCTGAAATAAAAACTATGAAAACCCAACTTCCCATTAATAAGATAGACTGACCTAAGTCAGGTTGACCGACAAGTAATATAATAATTAAGCATAAAAGTAAAAAACTTAAAAAATATTTCATTTGAGAATTTTTAAATTTATCTAGAGTAAGTATTCTTACAGTCATTAAAATAAAAAATGGTTTTAAAATTTCAATTGGTTGTAACCTAAAAAAATACAAATCGAGCCAACGTTTTGCACCTTTCACTTCGACTCCGATAATTGGAACGAGCACCAAAAAAACTAAAGATATCAAAAAGAGAGGTAACACCAATTTTTTTAATAGCTTAGTGTTAAGTGCAGACAAAGAAATCATAATTACTAAAGCTAAAATAGTAAAACTTAAGTGTTTCATAAAAAAAAAATAATAATCTTTGTTTAATCGTTCTCCAGCAAGAGATGAAGTAGAAGAGAAAGAAAAAAATAATCCAAGAAAAAAAAGAAGTAAAAAACTTAATAAGATTTTTTTGTCAATATTTCTCCAATAATTGATTAACTCAAATTTAAAAGAATTTTCTTGCATAATATTTGCTTAATTTTTTAAATTCCTCTCCTCTCTTCTCAAAATTTAGATATTGATCAAATGATGCAGCTGATGGACTAAATAAAATTGTATTATTATTCTTATTCTGTGACTGTATGTCAGATAATATCTGATGAATTGCATTATTTAGATTAATTGGAACTGCAAAATCTATCTTATTTTTAAGCTGCTTTTTAAAATAATTAGATTTTTTTCCAATAATATAACCCTTAATAATATTTTTTTTTAAACCTATTAAAGAAATTTTGTCATTTTTTTTATGTAACCCTCCTAAGATCCAATAAATATTTTTACTATTTAAAAGTGCATATTTTGTTGCTTCGAATGAAGTTGCTTTAGAATCATTAACAAAAATAATATTTCTAATCTTTAGAAAAATTTCATATCTATGTGGTAATCCACGAAACGTCTCCATAGCTTTAGTAAAGTTTTTTTCACTTATTTTAAGTAATCTAGATAAGGTGTAAACAAAGCCCATATTATTGTCATTGATACTCGTCTCAAAATAAGGATTTTTAATTTTTGGTTTTAAATATTTATATTTTTGTTTATTTGGTAAAAATAATTTTCCACAAAACTTTTTATTTTTAAAATTTTTTTTAAATTTCTTATTTATCAAAGAAAATTGTTTCTTATCTTGAAGATCAAAAATTTTAAGTTTTGAATTCTTATAATTTAACATACTTCCATGCCAATCGAGATGATCATTTGTAATATTAAGTAAAATTGCATAATCGGGTTTGATAAATTGAGAGTGTGATAATTGAAAAGATGATAACTCTATGACCACAAAAGTATCTTTTTTAATTTTAAGGTCTAACAAAGGAGTTCCAATATTACCGCCTAGCATTACTTTAAATTTATTTTTTTTAAGTAAATGATAAATTATTTTGCATGTTGTAGATTTTCCATTTGTCCCAGTCACTGCAATAGTTTTAGAAACTTTATTTGTTAAATAAAAAAAATCTACATCAGTAATGATTTTTTTTTTAAATTTTTGTAAATTTTTTTTATTAATTAAACTTACTCCTGGGCTTAAAATGATAAAATCAACATCTTTTAATGTTTGAAGTAAATTATTTGTTTGCCTATTTTTATATATTTTTTTTTCTTTATCGTCCCAAACTTTAAATTTTATTATTTTATTTCTTATAAAAAATCGTACTATGGATTTACCTGATATTCCTAAGCCATAAACAAGGAACGAAAGTTCTTTGAGTTTTGAAATAGTGAACATTTTATCTTAATTTTAAAGTTGCTAACCCAATCAAAGCTAAAATTATAGCAATAATCCAAAATCGAATTACTATTGTGGATTCAGCCCATCCTTTTTTTTCAAAATGATGATGAATAGGCGCCATCTTGAAAATTCTTTTGCCTGTCAACTTAAAAGAAACTACTTGGATAATTACTGATGCAGTTTCTAAAACAAAAAGCCCGCCTATAATCGCTAAAACAATTTCATGTTTTGCGATTATTGCCACAGCAGCAAGTGATCCTCCCAGAGAAAGAGAACCCGTGTCACCCATAAATATTTTTGCAGGAGGAGCATTATACCATAAAAAACCAAGACAGGAACCTACAATAGATCCACAAAAAATTGAGAGTTCTCCAACATCCGGAATATATTGAATTTGTAAGTATTCTGAAAATATTGTGTTTCCTACAACATAAGAAATTAATGTGAATGATAAAGCAACCAACATTACAGGTACAGTTGCTAATCCATCTAAACCATCTGTCAAATTAACTGCGTTTGAAGCTCCAATTATAACAAACATACCAAAAGGAATAAAAAATAATCCCATTTGTAAAATTAAGTTTTTGAAAAATGGAAAGTATAGATCGTATAGGTAATTATGATCAGAAAAATTTATTAATATCAATAAAGCCAACAAACTTATCACGAGTTGCCCTAAAAATTTGTATTTTGATTTAAGACCTCTTGAATTCTTATATTTGATTTTTAAAACATCGTCCAATAACCCTAAACTACCTAAACTTAACGAGACAAATATTAATGTCCAAATATAAATATTGTTTAAGTCTGCCCACAAAAGAGTACTTGATATAATTCCAATTATTATAATTACGCCGCCCATAGTCGGCGTGCCAGATTTTTTAATTATATGATCTAAAGGTCCATCTTGTCTAATTGGGCCAGTAATCATTTTTTCTGAAAAAATTCTTATGAGAGGTCCTCCAATTATGAAAACAATAACTAGGGATGTTATTAAAGATAGTCCTGTGCGAAACGTTAAGTATTTAAAAACATTTAGAAAAGAGTATTGATCAACTAGTGAAGTTAAAAAATTAAATAACATTGAAACCTTTTATTAATTTATTGCTTAATATATTCAAACCTGTTGCATTTGATCCTTTTATCATAAGATAATCATTGTTAGTTATTAGATCGTTTAATACAAAATCTATATCATCATTATTTTGTAAAATGTTTCCCTGTTTATTCTTATTAAGGTTTTTATAAGTAAAAAGAATTTTTTCACCTTTAATAAACACTTTATCAATATCAGACTTGTTAATAACTTTTGATAAATTTTTATGGTAATCTTCAGATTTTAGGCCCAATTCAAGCATATCGCCTAACAACAAGTATTTTTTAAATTTATACTTTTTAATAGAATTAAAATTACTAATTGCATTTTTAACTGAAAGTGGATTTGCATTGTAGCTCTCGTCAATAATTTTAAATTGTTTTCCATATCTGGAAATAGAATGTATTCTACCTCTTCCAACACTTGGCTCAAAATCTTTAAAAATACTATGAGTTAATTTTAAATTTAATCTTAGCTCATTTAATACTGCGATTGAGGCCAAAACATTGAAAATATTCAAGTTTTTGATATAGAAATTTATCTTTTCACCCTTAACCATTGCATAAATTTTTTTTCTATTTTTTTTGTTTATAATTTTTACCAGACGAACATCAGATTTTATATTTTTTCCAAATGTTACGACTTTAATATTTTTTGACTTTGCTTTTTTATTTAAATACTTAAAAAATTTATCATCTCGATTTAATATAATTGTTCCATTTTTTTTTATATTGCCGATCAACTCTCCTTTAGCTTTGGCGATACCTGAAATATTTTTAAAATTTTCAATATGAGCCTCTCCAATATTAGTAATTACTCCAATATGTGGGCGGATAATTCGGGTGAGATTTTCAATCTCACCGCGTTTGCTCATCCCAACCTCAAATACACCAAACTTATCTTCAGTACTTAAATTTGATAGACTGATCGGTACACCTAAATAATTATTAAATGATCTAGGAGAAGAATAAGTCTTTTTAAAATTTTTTAATAGTTCGCTAAGTAGATTTTTAAGTGAAGTTTTACCAGCACTCCCTGTAATAGCAATTATTTTAGCTGATGAATATTCTCTTTTTAATTTTGCGAACTTTTTTAAAAATAAAATTTCATTTCTTATTTTGACAATTTTATTCTTATTTTTTTTCAAAGATTTTGAAGTAATGACAAATTTTGCACCTTTTTTAATAGCTTCAGGAATAAATTTGACACCATCATTATTTAAACCCTTTATAGTTAAAAATAAGTTGCCTTTCTTGATCGTTCTCGAGTCAATAGAAATCCCTGCAAAATCCCGAACCTTCGAATTTTTTTTTATTTTTTTAAAAATTAATTGATTTTGTAAATAATTTTGTTTTTTTTCACTAATTTTTTTTATTTTCAGATTTAAATTTTTGACTATTCTTTTATCTGAAATATTAATTATTTTTTTTCTATAAATTTGCTGATCTTCGTGGCCTTTTCCTGCAATCAAAATTACCTCGTTAGGTTCTGAGTTAACAATGGACTTCTTTATAGCTTGAAGTCTGTTGCCTATATTAAAATATTTATCCTTCCTAATTTCTTTAATAATCTGATTTCTGATCTTAGATGGATTTTCATTTCTAGGATTATCATCGGTAACATAAATTTTATTACAATAATGATTGGCAATCCTACCCATTATTTGCCTTTTAGATTTGTCTCTTTCACCACCACATCCAAAAACTAAAGATATGTTTTTTTCATATTTGCTATTTAAAGTCTTTAAAACTTTTAATAATGCATCAGGAGTATGAGCGTAGTCTATATAAACCTGAACATTATTAGGAAAAGTCCTTACTAATTCTAGCCTCCCATTTATATCTTTAATTCTTTTAAGAGATTTAAAAATTTTTTTATAATGTAATCCACATATCCTCGAGGCCTCTACAGCCATTGATAAATTTTTAATATTAAATTCACTTTTATCAGGAAGTATGTGTCTAACAATTTTCGTAGTTTTATTTATATCAAGTATTTTCAGCTCTCTACTTCTGGCAATTTTTTTTAATTTATCAAATAAATTAATACTTTGATCAGAAATAATATATTTATTCTTTTGTATAATTTTTTTAAATAAAATTAGTTTCGCGTCTAAATATTTTTTCATTGATTTATGATAGTCTAAATGATCCTGGCTAAAATTTGTGAAAATTGCGGACTTAAATTTAATATTATGTAGTCTCATTTGATCTAGCCCATGGCTCGATGCCTCAATAATAACATTATTAATATTGTTTTTCTTAAGCATCTGTAAATATTTATGAATCGAAATTGTGTCTGGTGATGTAAGTCCAGTCTTAATATGTTTATTTTTATATTTGATACCTAAAGTTCCTATTGAAGCTACAGGAATATTATTTAAAGATAAAATTTGAAAGAAAAAATCTGCAACTGAAGTCTTTCCATTAGTTCCAGTGACAGCAATAATATTTTTTGGTTTTAGCTTATAGTATCTTGCTGAAATACTACTTACTAAATTTCTAACATTCTTACTTTTTATGAAAATTATATTTCTTTTTTTTTTTGATTTAAAATTTCTTGAACTTACAATTACTGAAGCGCCTTTTTTGATTGCTTCTTTAACAAATAGTTCACCATTAAATTTATTTCCCTTTAAAGCAAAAAAAATATTTCCTTTAGCTACATTCTTGCTATTGGTGGCTAAGCCTGTAATTTTAATTTTTTTTTTTTCTTTTGAAAGATTATTAATTAAGTTTTTCAACAACATATTGATCAATAAAATCTTTATTATTTATGGCTAAAATTGGTCCAATTTTTTCTATTATTTTGCCCGCAACATAAACAGAGTTCCAACCTGACGTGTTAAAAGGAGCTTTAGTTTTAATGCCCCTATAATCATATATTAGATCTTTGTTAATTTTTGGATTTTCTAACATTACAAGTAAAGTGTATTTTGGTTTGTCGGTAGGAAAAACTGAAATAAAAGTATTTATTCTCTCTTTGCTTTTACCGTACCCTTCTGCTGTTCCTGTTTTTCCTCCAACATTGTAACCTTCTTTATCCGCAAAATATGCAGTTCCGTTTTCATTGGTAACAACTTTCCTTAAAATTCTTTTTATTGAATTGCTGGTATTGGCTGAAATTAAGCTCCTACCCTCCTCTATACTTCTTTCTTTAATCAAACTTGGAACCACTTGTTTTCCTCCATTTACTAAAGTGGAATACACAGAAGCAGCTTGCAAAGGGGTAGTAGTGATACCGTGGCCATATGAAATTGTTTCAAGTTTACACTTATTCCAATTGAATTTATGAGGCACTCCAACTTCCTCGATCTCCAGCTCAGGACTCTTAAGTAACTTTGTATCTTTAATAAATTTTTTAAATTTTTCCTCACCTACTCTCTTGGCTAAAATGACTGTACCGACATTAGAAGACCTGATAAGTATTTGCTCAACTGAAAGATCTTTAGGATGTTGTTTGATATCTGAAATTTGATGAATAGAGCATTTTAGCGATCTAGGGATATTTTTAATGATAGTATCAGGATTTACTAAATTATTCTCTAAAGCAAGAGCTACGGTAAAAGTCTTAAAGATAGAGCCAAGCTCGTAAACACCCTTTGTTATTTTATTTGTATACTTTTTATCACTTAAGTTAATTCTTTTATTAATGTTAAAGTTTGGTAGGGAAACTAAAGATAATATATCTCCGTTGTTTACATCCATTAGTATCGCCCCTCCACCAGTTGCGTCAAATATTTCAACGGCTTGAGTTAACTCTTCGCTAATAATGTACTGAATATTAGTATCAAGGGTCAATTTAAGAGGTTTTTTAATAAGTTTTTTATTTTTGAGCTCTTTGTCAAAATATTTTTCAACGCCAGAAATACCAAAATTATCATAATCTACTTGACCAATTACGTCGTGATTAAATAAATCTCCGTGAGTATAGACTCTTGCTTGAAAGGGCTCAAATTTTATTCCTTTCTCTCCTAGCGCCCAAAGTTTTTCTCTGTCGTTTTGATCTATTCTTTTTTTTAAATAAAAATATTGATTTTTTTTAAAATTATCTTCTATTTCAGTAATATTTAGTTCGGGAAAATTTAATCTTAGTTTTAAAATCAAATTTATTTTATCTTTTACTAATCTTGGAACAATTGCTGCATGGTATGAATTAATATTTCTTGAAATTAAAATTCCATTTCTGTCAATTATATCCCTACGTTCTAATATAAATTTTGAAGTAGAGCTATCTAGATTAGAAATAGAAGTTTTGCTTAAAGAAATATGTATAATTTTTATACAAAAAATAAAGATTAACGAGAGAAAAAAAAAGAAAAGTAAATATATTCTATCTTGTAAATCATTTGTTTTCTTCAAAGATTTATTTCTTTTATTAGTTTCTAAATAATCTTCAAAATAAAAACTTGCTTGAGTTGTGTCTTTAATTTTCTTTTGTTTCTTTTTCATTATAAAAAATAGATATTTCTGTTTGATTATTCTTAATTTTAGGAAAATACTTAAAAATATTTGAGTTTCTAAGAGGTATATATTCATTAATTCCAAGATTGATAACCTTCTTTTCTAATTGTTTGGGTGATGTGAGAAAATAAAACTCTAATTGAGCTTCACTAAGATCTTTTTCTTTTTGAACTATATGACTGCTTAGTTTAAGTAGTTTTTTTTCTAAAATTCTAGTTTTATTTTTGATAACAGAAGTAAGAATTAGAAGCACTAAGAAAAATAGAGAGATAATGATAAATTTTACTCTAGACACTAATGGCCTCCAAATCTAAATATTTCTTGAATTTTTTTTTTAACTCTCTGGGATCTAAAAACTCATTTTTTGATCTTATTGCAAATCTTAATTTTGCAGATCTAGATCTATTGTTTAAATAAATTTCATTTTTTGCAGGCGTATAAACTTTATTTTTATAAGCCTCAAACAATGAAATAAAATTGTTATTTTTTTCTGGAATATATCTAGATGGCCTCGATTTATTTGATGAAAAATTACTAAAAAAATATTTCACTATTCTATCTTCAATTGAATGAAAACTTACAACTAATATCTTGCCACCAGGCTTGAGGGCTCTCGTAGCTTTAATAATACCATTTATTAGCTCTGTAATTTCTTTATTAACAAAAATTCTAAGGGCTTGAAAAGTTTTTGTGCAAGGATTTAATTTCTTAGAATAATTTTTTTTTTTACTTTTTTCAATAATGTTAACTAATTCTTTTACTTTTGTAATTTTTTTTTCATTTCTAAATTTTACTATATTCTTTGCAATTTTGTATGCCTCTTTTTCTTCTCCAAAAGTTTTTATAATTAGTTTTAAATTTTTTTCACTTAAATTATTAATGGCATCTTGAGCAGAAATTTCATTAAGACCCATTGACATACCAAGATTTTTATTTGATTTAAACGAAAAACCTCTGTCAAAATCATTTAACTGAAAAGAAGAAATTCCAAGGTCAAATATGACAACATCAACTTTATTTTTTAAAATTCTATCTATTTCACTAAATTTTATCTGGTAAAATTTAAATCTGTCAGGAAATTTCTTTTCTAATTCCTTGGCTATTTTTTTTACTTTACTATCTCTATCAATAGCTTTGACGAAAACCTTGGGAAATTTTAAAATTTTTTTTGAGTATCCACCCCCGCCAAAAGTGCAGTCAACATACGTCCCGCCCTTATAAGGCAAAGAAATATTGATAACCTCATTCAACATCACTGGAAAATGGGAAAATTCCAGTGATGATGTATGATTGCTCATTGAGTATTTTTATGATCATTAAAACTTTTGTTTTCTTAAAAATGCAGGAATTTCAAAGTCTTCTTCTTCGTTTGTATCCTGATCGAATAATTGTTCAGTCTCAGTATCTTTTTGTTCGTAATGATCACTATCTTCACCATCTTTTAGATTTTGATCCTCTGAAAAAAGTTTCGGCGTGTACTCATCAATAATTTCGTTTGTTAAAGATGGATTGTTATCTTTTTCTAAGGAACTATTAAAATTATTTTCCATATAAGATGCGCTTTCCATTGATAAACCTGAAGGTATGCTACTAGTCATATCCTCATTAATTAATGCATTGTCTGATTTAAAATCATTCAACTCACTCTGAAGATTGTTTATTGATGTTTCTTGCTCTTCATTAACCTCATAGTTTTCATCAAGTTTCAAAGCTGTTGCTCCGTCTATAGAGTTAACAACATTTTGCTCAATGTTACTTTTTGAAAAGAGATTGTCAGAAAAATTATTATTTCTACCATTTGTTCCATTTACTATATTTAAAATTGGTCTTGGATCAGGTGAAATAGAGGAGCCTTTTAAAGATGTAGCTACAATTGATACTCTTATCTTACCATTCATATTTTCATCCTTTATTGCTCCAAAAATTAATTCTGCTTCAGGATCAACTTCAGCTCTGATCTTATTAACTGCAGCATCTACCTCAAAAAGTTTAATGTCACTTCCACCAGTAATATTTACAAGTAGACCTTTAGCACCTTGTAAAGTGTATTCGTCAATAAGAGGATTATTTAATGCCAGTTCGGTTGCAGCCATTGCTCTGTTTTCTCCTTCAGCTTCACCTGTTCCCATCATAGCTTTACCGCTGGAATTCATCACTGTCTCCACATCCGCAAAATCTAAATTTATCATTCCAGGTCTCACCATCAAATCTGTTATACTTTGAACTCCATGTTTTAATACATCATTAGATAAACTAAAAGATTCTTCAAAACCTGTTGACTCATTTGCAATTTTGAAAAGATTTTGATTTGGTACGACAATAGTTGTATCTAAGTGTCGTTTGAGTTCCTCTAATCCAGCAGTTGCTCTTCTCATTCTTTTTGGACCTTCATATGCAAAAGGTAAAGTAGTTACCCCTACAGTTAAAATATTCATTTCTCTAGCAGCCTTAGCTATTACATGTGAAGCGCCAGTTCCAGTTCCGCCTCCCATACCTGATGCAATAAAAACCATATTGCTTCCTTGAATATAATTAATTATTTCATTAATTGATTCATCAGCAGCAGCTTGTCCAATGTCGTGTTTTGCTCCTGCACCAAGACCTTTAGTTAAATTCATACCAATTTGAATTTTTGCGTCTGCTTTACTCATTTTGAGATCTTGAGCATCAGTATTAACCGCAACAAATTCCACACCTTCCATACCTGCCTCTATCATTGCATTGATGGCATTTCCTCCAGCACCGCCAACACCTATAACTAATATTCTAGGCTTTAACTCTCTAAGCTCTCCTCCTCCAACGTTTATACTCATGATGACTCTCCTTTCTGATTAATATCCCATTTTAAATTTGACCTATTCTGATAAGCTTTTTTTCTTGCGAAATTTTTAAATTTTTCAAAATTTTTTGGCTCCCAAATTTGAAATGTTTTTCCAAGTCCTATAAATAATATGTTATTTTTTATTTTTGCATGATTAAGTAATTTTTGAGATATCGAAACTCTGCCCTCTGTATCAAATTGTAAATTTTCACTTTCAGATAAAACCGATGTGGCAAAGTAATCTCTTTTTTCCTCAAAAGGATTAAGAGAGTCTATGGTATTAGATAATTTTTCAATTCTATCTTGGGAACAAGCCTCTAAAGCTAAATGATTAAAGGATGGATAGCATATAAAACCATTATATCCCATTGAACTAAGATGTGATCTAAAGGTTGCTGGCACCGAAACCCGACCTTTCTTGTCTATTTTGTTCTCGTAACTCGATAAAAACATAATTATCAAAAATCTTTAATATGCTAAAATTTTTCAAATCACCCTCCATAATGGGATTATTTGGGATAGTATGGGTTTTTTAGAAATAGTCAATAAGATTGTATTTTACCTTGTGGTACAAAAGTAGAACAAAATTTTACTGAATTTGCTAGATAATCTGTAAGCCGGGTTCTGTCATTGAAGATGTCATTTCTCTAGGCTCAAATTCACACCTGAGCTCAAGCGGTTAACCCAGAAGACTAAC
>MDSZ01135931.1_pt1 | contig 17673 bp, 19 predicted proteins | sample 811201 | NCBI WGS metagenome assembly MDSZ01 (sample SAMN05326647, study PRJNA326480) | marine metagenome | isolation source: seawater | place: Indian Ocean: North | collected 2010
TAAAAAGAAACGGATCTTTTATTCCTGGAGTTAAGCCAGGGAAGAAAACAGCTGATTTTATTGAAGGTTTGATATCTAGGTTGGTATTCCCAGGTTCTATTTTCCTAGGTATTATTGCTATTTTACCTGCATTTGCAATGAATTTTGGTGTTCAACAAGGTTTTTCATATTTCTTTGGTGGAACATCTTTACTTATTATGGTTGGAGTGGTATTAGACACTCTTCAACAAATTGAAAGCCACTTATTGAATAGACATTATGATGGTCTAATTAAGGGTGGTAGAATAAAGGGAAGATCATCATCGTCAGCAGTGACAATGAGTCAAGCCTTATAAATTTACTTTTCCATGATTTTTCATAAAACTGGAGAAGAAATAGAACGAATTAAAAAAAGTTCTTTGCTTGTTGGTAAAACTTTAGCAGAAGTTGCTAAAATTATTAAACCGGGTGTAACAACTCTCGATTTAGATAAAATTGCGGAAGAATTTATTAGAGATAATAATGCTCTCCCAGGTTTTCTCGGATATGGTGGTTTTCCAAACAGTTTATGTACATCTGTAAATAGTGCAGTTGTTCATGGAATTCCTAATGATAAACCATTGAAAAATGGTGATATTGTATCAGTAGATTGCGGTGTACTTATGAATGATTTTTATGGAGATTCAGCATATACATTTGAAGTAGGTGAGGTTTCAAAAGAAGTAAGAGATCTTCTTAGAGTTACTAAAGAGTGTTTGGAGTTAGCTATTGAACAGGCAAGGGCTGGGAATAGAATTGGAGATATAGGTTACGCTGTTCAAAATCACGCAGAATCTAACGGTTTTGGAGTAGTTAGAGAATTAGTTGGCCATGGACTTGGTAGATCTCTGCATGAAAAACCAGAGGTTCCTAATTATGGTAAAAAAGGAAAAGGACATAAAATGAAACCAGGTTTAGTATTAGCTATAGAACCTATGATTAATTTAGGTAAAAAAGAAGTAAAGCAACTTGATGATGGATGGACTATTATTACCAAAGATAACCTACCATCAGCGCATTTTGAACACGATGTAGCCATTTCTTTAGATGGTTCACCTGAAGTTTTATCATCATTTGAAGAAATTGAAAAAGTATTAATTAATAAATAGTATGGCTAAACAGACATCAATCGAACAAGATGGGACCATAAATGAAGCATTATCAAATGCTATGTTTAGGGTAGAACTAGAGAATGGGCATATAATAACAGCTCATATTTCTGGTAAGATGAGAATGCATTATATTAGAATTTTACCAGGAGATCGTGTAAAGGTAGAAATGTCTCCATATGATTTGACAAAAGGAAGAATTACGTTTAGATACAAATAATTAAAAAATGAAAGTAAGAGCATCTATAAAAAAGAGATCAGCGGATTGCAAGATTGTGAGACGTAAAGGAAGATTATATGTAATCAACAAGAAGAACCCTAAGTTCAAACAAAGACAAGGATAATATTATGGCAAGAATATCAGGAATAGATTTACCAAAGAACAAAAGAGGTGTTATAGGATTAACCTATATATACGGAATTGGAAGAAGTACTGCGCAGAAAATTTTGGCTGAAGCTGGAATTGACGAGAGTATTAAAGTACAAGATTGGAATGATGATCAACTTGGGAAAATAAGAAAACTTATTTCAGAAACCATTAAAGTTGAAGGGGCTCTAAGATCTGAAGTACAATTAAACATTAAAAGATTAATGGATATTGGTTCTCAACGAGGGATAAGACATAGGAATGGATTACCACTAAGGGGGCAAAGAACTAAGAACAATTCTAGAACAAGAAAAGGAAAAAGAAAAACAGTTGCCAATAAGAAGAAAGCAACTAAATAATATTTAAGACATAAACTTATGGCTAAGCAATCAAAAAAGAAAAAAAACGTACAAATCAATCCTGTTGGAGAAGCTCATATACAGGCTTCTTTTAATAACATAATTATTTCTTTATGTAACGAAAAGGGCCAAGTAATTTCATGGTCTTCAGCTGGAAAGATGGGATTTAGAGGCTCAAAGAAAAATACACCTTATGCTGCTCAAATTGCTGCTGAAGAATGTACTAAAGAAGCTTTTGAATTTGGTTTAAGAAAAGTAAAAGTTTACGTAAAGGGACCTGGTGCAGGTAGAGAATCTGCTATCAGAAGTATTCATAATAATGGTGTTGAAGTAACGGAAATTGTAGATGTTACCCCAATTCCTCATAATGGATGTAGACCACCTAAAAGAAGAAGAGTATAATTAATTAAAAACCATAAAAGTTTATTACATCGAAGGATACTGACCTTAATTCATGATGAACTTTTAACAAAACAAAAAAAATGGCAAGATATAACGGTCCTAAATCAAAAATCGCTAGAAAGTTCAGAGAGCCTATTTTTGGTCCTGACAAAGCTCTAGAGAAAAAGAATTATCCTCCAGGGATGCATGGCCCAAACAAAAGGAGGATGAAACGTTCTGAGTATGCTACTCAATTAGCAGAAAAGCAGAAAGCTAAATACACCTATGGAATTTTAGAAAAACAATTCTCTAATATGTTTAAAAAAGCTTCTGCAAAATCTGGTATTACTGGAGAAATTTTACTACAACTTTGTGAACAAAGACTTGACAATGTTGTTTTCAGATTAGGGGTTTCACCCTCAAGAAGAGGAGCAAGACAATTAGTTTCACATAGACATATTACAGTTAACGGTAAAATTGTTAACATTCCTTCATATTCATTAAAAGTTGGAGATGTAGTAGGAGTAAGAGAAAAATCAAAATCTATGGTGATAATAACATCTTCATTAAGCTCTGAAAATCAGGTAAACGAATGGTTGTATTGGGATAATAATACATTAACAGGAGAAGTAAAATCCATCCCAAGCAGAGAGCAAATATCAGAAAATATTAAAGAACAATTAATTGTAGAACTTTACTCTAAATAATTAGAGTACCAAAAAAATAAAAAATATGGCAATTTTAGATTTCCAAAAACCAGAAAAAGTAATAATGTTAGAATCTTCTGACTTTCGTGGTCAGTTTGAATTTAGACCTCTAGAGCCAGGATATGGCATCACTGTTGGTAATGCACTAAGAAGAATTTTATTAAATTCTATTGAAGGGTTTGCTATAGCTTCTATTAAAGTTGAGGGTGTAGAACATGAATTTTCTACTATCAAAGGGGTTGTTGAAGACGTAACAGAAATTGTACTAAATCTTAAGCAAGTTAGGTTTAAAAGACAAATTGAGGATTCAGATTTTGAAGAAGTTAATGTTACTATTTCTGGACAAGAAACGTTTACAGCAGGTGATATTGGTAAATTCACCTCTTCTTTTCAGGTTTTAAATACTGATCATGTAATATGTCACATGGAAAAATCAGTTAAACTAAATATTCAATTGACTATAGTCAAGGGAAGAGGATACGTGCCAGCGGAAGAAAATAAAACTGAAAATGCTCCTGTAGGAACCATTTTTACTGATTCTATTTTTACTCCAATTAGAAACGTTAAATATACTATTGAGAACTATCGTGTTGAACAAAAAACCGATTATGAAAAATTAATTTTTGATATTGATTCAGATGGTTCAATTCATCCAAAAGAAGCTTTGAAAGAAGCTGCTAGAATATTAATTCATCACTTCATGTTGTTTTCTGATGAGAAAATAACTTTAGATGAGGATGAAAAATCTGAATCTGAAGAATTCGATGAAACTTCTCTTCACATGAGACAACTTCTTAAAACAAGACTTGTTGATATGGATCTTTCTGTAAGAGCATTAAATTGTCTAAAGGCAGCTGATGTTGAAACTTTAGGAGAGTTGGTTGCTTACAATAAAAATGATTTATTGAAGTTTAGAAATTTTGGAAAAAAATCTCTTACAGAGCTTGATGATTTAATTGAATCAAAAGGTTTATCTTTTGGAATGGATGTTTCGAGATATAAATTAGATAGAGATTAATTAAATTTCTACGATTTAAATAGTATGTTATGAGACACGGGAAAAAAACAAATCATTTGAGTAGGAAAACAGCGCATAGAAGTGCGTTGTTATCAAATATGGCTTGCTCATTAATAGAACATAAAAGAATCAATACAACCTTAGCTAAGGCTAAAGCCTTAAGAAAGTACGTTGAGCCTCTTATCACAAAATCTAAACAAGATACAACTCACAATAGAAGAGTTGTATTTAGATATCTCAAAAATAAAGATGCCTCTTCAGTTCTTTTTAGAGATGTTGCCCCTAAAATTAATGATAGACCTGGTGGATACACTAGAATAATCAAGTTAAATAATCGTTTAGGTGATAATGCTGAAATGGCCATGATTGAGTTGGTAGACTTTAATGTTCTATTAACAAAAGATCAATCTAAAAAGAAGAAAACAAGAAGAAGAGGTGGTAAAAAAGCCTCAGCTGTAGCTTCTAAACCTATAGAAACTAATGAAGTTATCGAGGATGCTGAGATTATAGAAGAAAGTGCGGAGGTTCCAGTTAAAGAAGAGAAATCTTCTGAACAAGATATTAAAATGGATGCTTCTAAAGCAGAGCCTGAAAGTTCTGAAGATATAAACGATGATGATAAACCAGCACCCCCTCCAAAAGAGGAAGGTGAAAAGTAATTTTATCCAATTTTAAAAGGTAGTTAATAACTACCTTTTTTTTTACAAAAAAAAATAGTGAAAGTTTTAATCTAAAATATATTTTTGTAAGGTGAGCTCAAAAAATATAAATGCAGTTTTAGTTCTCTCTGATGGAACTACCTTTCATGGAAAATCTTGTGGTAAAATAGGAACTACAACAGGAGAAATAGCTTTTAACACTGGAATGAGTGGTTACCAAGAAATTTTTACTGATCCTTCATATCATGGACAAATAATTACTATGGCTAATGCTCATATAGGAAATTATGGAGCTAATAAATTTGAAATTGAATCCAATTCTTCTCAAATAAAAGGGCTTGTAGTAAAGAAATTTGCGCATCATTTTTCAAGATATGGTGACGATAACGAACTTCTAAATGATTTTTTATTAAAAGACAATGTAGTTGGTATAAAAGATGTTGATACAAGAGCACTAATAAGTCACATAAGAGAAAATGGTGCTCAAAATGCCATAATCTCATCTGATGGAACGTCTAAAGAACAATTAAACGATTTGCTTAAAAAAGCACCTGAAATGAAGGGACTAGAATTAGCATCAAAAGTTTCTACTACTAACCCTTACGAGTCTGGAAAAGGGAAGTATAAAGTAGCTTTAATTGATTTTGGTGTTAAAAAAAATATAATTAGATGTTTGAATGAAAGAGATTGCTTGGTTAAAGTTTATCCATTTAATGTTTCGTTAGAAGAGATTAAATCATATAATCCTGATGGAATTATGCTATCAAATGGCCCAGGAGACCCTGAACCACTAAAAGATTCTATTAAAGTTGTAAAAGAATTAGTTGAATTAAATTATCCAATTTTTGGAATTTGTCTGGGGCATCAAATATTAGCACTTTCTCAGGGGCTTTCTACAGAGAAAATGCATAATGGTCATCGAGGAATCAATCATCCTATTAAAAATTTAATTACTAATAAGTGTGAAGTAACTTCACAAAATCATGGTTTTGTTGTTAGAAAAGAAGACGTTGATAATCACGCAGGTATAGAGTTAACACATTTACATTTAAATGATCATACAGTAGCTGGGATTTCAATTATTGGTAAGAAAGCTTTTTCTGTACAATATCATCCCGAATCTTCACCAGGTCCTAATGATTCAAGATATTTATTTGATCAATTTTTAGATAACATTAAAAATAATAATTAATACTTTTTTTTAAAAAATGGGAGCAATAGAACATATACATTCAAGACAAATTTTAGATTCTAGAGGAAATCCTACTTTGGAAGTTGATGTTTTCACTTCAAAAGGAGGTTTTGGAAGAGCTGCAGTTCCATCTGGGGCATCGACTGGAATTCATGAGGCAGTTGAGTTAAGAGATCTAGATAAGGGAATATATATGGGTAAAGGTGTTCTTAAAGCTGTTGATAATGTGAATAATGCTCTAGCTAAAGAATTAAGAGGGAAACACGTATTAAATCAGGGTGACATTGATAGACTAATGATTCAAATGGACGGAACTGAGAATAAATCAAAATTGGGAGCTAATGCTATTTTAGGGGTTTCTTTAGCTTGTGCTAAAGCAGCTGCTTCAGAAACCGGAATTCCTTTGTATAGTTACATTGGTGGTGTTAAAGCTAACACACTTCCTGTTCCAATGATGAATATTTTAAATGGAGGGTCTCATGCTGATAATAAAATTGATATACAAGAGTTTATGGTGATGCCTTTTGGAGCAGAATCATTTAGTGAAGCTCTGAGAATGGGTACTGAAGTTTTTCATCATCTTAAAAGTGTTTTAAAAAGTAAAGGAATGTCTACTAATGTTGGTGATGAGGGCGGATTTGCACCTGGACTAGGGTCTAATGATGAGGCAATTGAAGTTGTTTTAAGAGCCATCGAATCTGCTGGTTTTAGACCTGGAGAAGATATGTGGATAGCTCTTGATGCAGCAGCATCTGAATTTTATTCAGAAAAAACAAAAAAATATACATTTGAATCAACGGGTGATGTAATGAGTTCAGATGATTTAGTTAGCTTTTGGAAAAATTGGGCAAATAAGTATCCAATTATTTCTATTGAGGATGGTTTGGCAGAAGATGATTGGAGTGGGTGGAAGTCACTAAGTGAAGCGGTTGGCCAAAAGTGTCAATTAGTAGGTGATGATCTTTTTGTGACCAACACTAAAAGACTACAGAAAGGAATTAATGAAAATATAGCCAATTCTATTTTAATTAAAGTGAATCAAATCGGTACTTTAACTGAAACTATAGAAGCAGTTTCATTAGCTTCTAGTAATGGTTATTCTTCTGTAATGAGTCATAGAAGTGGTGAAACCGAAGATAATACAATTGCAGATTTATCAGTAGCGCTTAATACAGGGCAGATAAAAACCGGTTCTGCATCAAGATCTGATAGAATGGCTAAGTATAATCAATTACTTAGAATTGAGGAACAACTTGGAGATTCTGCTAATTTCCCAGGAAAAGACTTCAAATTTTTGAATGTCTAAAAAACAGCAAAAAAATCGTTATAAAAAATGGTTTTTCATTTTATTGATATTCAATATTACTTACTTTGGATATGACTTTTTAGAGACCCCCTCTTTTTTTAATCACTATAAAAGAATATTTAAAAAAGTTTTTTATCCTCCAAAAATTCCCTTAGGAAATTATATTTATGGTATTGATATATCTCAATATCAAGGAATAATATCTTGGGAAAATGTCAAAAGTATTAACGGAGATAATAAAATTGATTATATAATTATTAGAGCAACTGCGGGAAAAAATCATAGAGATAGTTTTTTTACATCTAACTGGAGGGATTCAAAAAAAAATAATTTTTTAAGAGGTGCGTATCATTATTTTAGACCCAACGAAAATTCTACCCTACAAGCTCAAAACTTTATTAAAAATGTTAAATTACAACCAGGTGATCTTCCTCCAATATTAGATATTGAAAAAATAAGTAATGTTCAGAGCACTGATAACTTAATTAAAGGAATTTCAAATTGGCTATTATTAGTAGAAAATCATTATGGAGTCAAGCCAATTATATACTCTGGCGCCCATTTTTTTAATGATTATCTCAAAATTAATTTTAACAACTATTTATTCTGGGTGGCCAATTATAATAAAGTTCTTAATCCAATTCTAAATCAAAAATGGATAATGTGGCAGTTCTCCGATAATGGATCTGTGGATGGTATAAAAGGGCCTGTCGATTTAGATTTATTTAAAGGAAGTTTAACAGATTTAAAAAAATATGCTTAAAAATAGATGTTTTGTTGTTTCTTTGTTTTCGTTTTTTAATTTTTAATTATCAATGATATGAGCTCTAGTAAAATAATTTATTATACTAAAACAGACGAGGCACCTGCTTTGGCTACTAATTCTTTTTTGCCAATTGTAAAGTTGTTTACTAAAACTGCTAATGTCTCTGTTCAATTAAAAGATATTTCTTTAGCTGCTAGAATCCTTTCTCAATTTCCTAGCTATTTAACAGAATCCCAAATTGTAGAAGATGATTTATCATTTTTAGGTGAATTAGCTAAAACCCCAGAAGCTAATATTATTAAACTTCCTAATATAAGTGCTTCTATTCCTCAGTTAAAATCTGCCATCAAAGAATTACAGTCCAAAAAGTATCTAATTCCTAACTATCCAGATGAGCCTAATACTGATGAAGAAAAAGAAATAAAATCTATATATGATCGTATCAAAGGAAGCGCAGTAAATCCTGTTCTTAGAGAAGGAAATTCTGATAGAAGAGCTCCTAAAGCAGTAAAGAATTATGCAAAAAATAATCCTCACTCTATGGGCAAGTGGTCTGTTGATTCACAAACACATGTTTCTAGCATGAAATCTGGTGATTTCTTTAGTACAGAAATATCACTGACATCAGTTAATATGCAAACTGTTAGAATAGTATTTGAAAAAGATAATGGTGAACAAGAAACTTTGAAAAATAATATAACCATATTAAAAGATGAAATTGTTGATACATCAGTAATGAATTTAGAAAGTTTAGAGACATTTTTTAAGGAGGAAATTTTAGATGCAAAAAATAAAGGGGTTCTATTCTCATTACATATGAAAGCCACTATGATGAAGGTTTCTGACCCTATTATTTTTGGTAAATGTGTAGAGGTTTTTTATAAAGAAATTTTCGATAAATATGGAGATGAATTAGATAATATTGGAGTAGATGTTAATAATGGTGCTGGAGATCTATTTAATAAGTTAAACGATTTAAATCCTGATCTCAAAACTCAAATACTTTTTGATATTAAGAAACTCCACGATACCAAACCAGATCTAGCTATGGTTAATTCTGATAAGGGAATTTCCAATCTTCATGTTCCAAGTGATGTGATAATTGATGCTTCTATGCCGGCTATGATTAGAAGCTCTGGTAAAATGTGGAATAAAGCTGGCAAGTTACAAGATGTTAAAGCAGTTATACCAGATCGTTCATATGCTAATATCTACCAAGCAACTATAGATTTTTGTAAAACTAATGGCGCATTTGATCCTACTACAATGGGAAGTGTGTCAAATGTTGGTTTAATGGCTCAAAAGGCTGAAGAATATGGCTCCCATGACAAAACATTCCAATTGAACAATAAAGGAAAAGTCAAAGTTGTTGATGCTGATAATAATGTACTTATTGAACAAGTTGTAAACAAAGGGGATATCTTCAGAATGTGTCAAGTAAAAGATGCTCCAATTAAAGACTGGGTGAAGCTAGCAGTCTCGAGAGCTAATGCAACTAAAAATCCAGCAGTTTTCTGGCTTGATAAAGAACGTTCACATGATAGACAAATAATTAAAAAAGTAAATAAATATTTACTAGACTTCGATACTACAAATTTAGATATTCGTATTCTATCTCCTAAAGACGCTACTAATTTTTCATTAGAAAGAATCCAAAAAGGGTTAGATACCATTTCTGTTACTGGAAATGTACTTAGAGATTATCTTACAGATCTTTTCCCTATTCTTGAATTAGGAACCAGTGCTAAAATGTTATCAATTGTTCCACTAATGAACGGAGGAGGGCTCTTTGAAACTGGGGCAGGAGGTTCTGCACCAAAACATGTTCAACAGTTTATTAGGGAAGGTTATTTAAGGTGGGACTCATTAGGAGAGTTTCTAGCTTTAGGTGTTTCATTGGAACATTTATCTGAAAAATATCACGACACAAAGTGTAAAATACTAGCTGAAACTTTAGATAAGGCTACTGAAAAACTATTATTAGAAAATAAATCTCCCACCAGAAAATTAGGAGGTATTGATAATAGAGGGAGTCATTTTTATATAGCACTTTATTGGTCAGAGTTACTTTCAAAGCAATCAGAAGACATTGAACTGGCAAATTTTTTCATCAAAATTTTTAATTACTTATCTAATAATGAAAAAATAATTAATGATGAATTAATTGAAACTCAATTTAAAGAACAGAATATTGATGGATATTATCTGGTTGACGTTGAACTAACTAAAGCCGCCATGTGTCCAAGCAAAACATTAAATAAAATTTTTAACGAATTTTAAAATTGAAATCTTAGTTGGGCTCTAATATCAGTTTTTGAAGAGCCATTAATTTCATTTAGCCCTGAGCCAATAGTATTTCTATTGGTATACATCCAATTCCCCCACCTAATCCATAAATCTATACCTTTTTTAAATTGATACCTTGTTGTTATATAAGTTCTTGCTCCTTGAGAATAATATGCCGGAATTCTGAAATAATATAATACATCATTTTCGTAGCTATATATTCGAGAATTGTATGAATCTGTATCAAAAAGTGCAAATCTAGCTGTAAAAGAAAACTTACTTTCCTTTGGTTTGTAAGTAACGTCTTGTAAAACTAAGATTCCATTTTCTTTAGTTAATCCTATTCTATTGTAGGAACTCAATTCAATTCTATTTCGTATTCTTATAGACTCTGTAATGGATGCATTAATATTTAACCTGAAATTCCATTGATCTATTTTAGAAACATTGGTTATATCCCTAGAAAACTTTTCATGAGAATTATAGGGTTTTTCTCTATGTCTAATTCGAGCATAAATATTTAATTTTTTAGATGGATGATATAAAATTTGAAAAAAACCATCTATGCCAATAGTCCCTGGTTGGTTAACTTGATATTTCATCCACGGAAATTGAAATTGATCAAAATATGATGAAATCTCCCAATAATTATTTATTTTGAAATTTAATCCTGTAAAAAGACCTTCTTCATTGATAGGTCTACTCCCTTCACTTATGGCATTTGAAAATGTTGATTGATAATCTCTCCCATATTTTCTATAAAGAATTGAAATTCCAAGCCTTGGGTGTAGAGAAGCCATTAGTCCATGAAGATGAGCTATTCCACCATTATTACTTCTACTAGTTTCACCATATAAGTTAAAATTTCTCTTTACTATGCTGTAATGAAATCCATTTACCAAGTTGGTGTTTTGATTAAATTCATATTGATTATATGTGCTTAATTGTCTTTCTACTGATCCATTATACTTAGTGTATGCACTAATAAAACCAAGAGTCATAAACTTATTTTCATATGAAAACTCTCCACCAACAATACTTTCTTCAATAGCATCTTTATCTTTTAATTCGCCAAGAGTACTATGAATACCAGATGCTTGAAAACTACTTACAACGAGAGAACCATCCTGAGCAGACGAGTCTTCTACAATATTAGCATCCAATTTTTTTTTAGATCCAAATGCTAATAATTTAAATTGTTTCATTTTTATAGTAAATGCACTTCCTCTTAAAAACTGGTTTTCATCAATTGATGAATAGGGTTTTATTCCAATAGCACTTCTTTTTAAACTCATAATGTTAGATGATTTCCCCATGGCAAGACCAGACCAGAAAGTAAGACCCTGACCTAATTGAATATGGTAATCACCAATAGTAAATACATCAATTTTACCTACTTCTTTTAAATAAAAATGCGCAGAATAAAAATCAAACCCCCTTGGAGTGCGGGTTTCAAATAAATTCTCAGCTAATTGGTTGCCTAATACAGTTTCTCCAGCATCTTTTTCTGTAGTAATTCCAAAACTTAAATGCTTTTGATATTTAAAACGGTAACGCATATACAAATTATCTGCAGAACCTAAACTTTTACTATTTGGAGAATTAAGCCAAGAACTGTCATCTATCTCAATTTGGCCACTTGTAGGATTAACAACTCTAGAGTACCTTAAAAACATATCATTTTTCCCTTTTTTTATCATCTCAGAGAAAGATAAATGAGTAGAATTAAAATTTTCATTTATGGTAACGAATGGTAATATTTTTCTTATGACATTGGAACTAAAGTCATCTATAGCTTGAAGCTCATATATATTTAAAAACTTCCCAAATACTTCTTTATGATTTATTAAAGATTTTATTTGAAATTGATCAAGAATCATTAACTGCTCTAAATCAAATTTTATTTCTTTTTGATTTAAGTTAATGGGATGTTCATAATAAAAATTAAGTTGATCAAATAGGGTAGTATAATCTATATTTTCGTCTTCATTATTTTCTGCAATATTTTCAATAGTTTGCTCAATGATATACTGCTTCTTCATTTCCTTGTAAGAAGACGATGACGTTAAATTAATTTTTTGATTAGGAATTGGGTTCTGTGCCCTTGCAAAAGTACTTGAGATTAAAAGGGCTAGGATGTAATATTTTAGATTAAATCTCAATAATTATTTAAATTGATAAATGATAGATATATCTGGGCTCCATCCAAGATATTGATGAATTTGGGTAGCAAAACTTAAAGTAAACTTTTTTTGAATTAGACTTATTCCAAAAGCAGCTAGACTTGGATTTGATGCTATACCTCCATTGATAATTATTTTTTCATTTGGTTTATAATTAATAGCTGCCAAGAATGAAGCTGGATAGTTAATGTTTTTTTCTAATCCAGTTTGCACGATTAAATCTTTTGAAAAATGGTAACTAGCTCCTATTTGAAAATTAGTTGTCAATCTTTCATTATTATATTCAGCTATTTTAGATAAAGTTGCATTTTTTATAATTACTCCTAATTCAAGTTCCTTTGAAAGAGCTGCAGACATTCCTAAATCAGCATTCAAAACGGAACGTTTATTGTAAAAATCTCCAGCATTAATAATGGAATAGTTAACTTTTATTCCACTATGAAAATTACTCCCCATTTTTTTTGAATATCCAATTCCTAAATTATGCATTTGAAGATGTTTATTTCCAGAATTTGAGTAGTTAAAACCTAAGGCGCCTTCATTAACTGGCATTCCTAAAACAATATTTGAAGTGGAGAAATCTTTGATTAAAAAAGGTTGAAAGCTACTAATACTGATTGTGGCATATTCAATTTTTGAAAGTTGACCAATATTATTATTTACACTCCAAACATTATTATTATTTGCGTTTAATCCCGCCATTGAAGTGCTAATGGCTCCAGCATCTTGAAATAATTGTGCTTGTAAGGATATATCACATAACAAGAATGGAGCAATTATGAAAAAATATTTCATAGTTTGAATTTAATAATATTGTATCAATCTTCTTTAGATCCTAATTGGAAAGAAAGATATTTGATTGATTTTCCCATTTGAATCCACTTTTTTTCGTAAAACGTTTTAAAGTAAAGTATTTCTTTTAGTAGAGCGTTATTTTTAAATGTATGGTTGTAAATATTTTCTATGTCTTTTATTAAATAATAATTATGAATGAAAATTTCTTCTTTCGTATAATCATATAGTAAATCACTGTCTGTTTTCAAATGTATAAATCCTTTTTTTTTTAAAATTGGTCTGTACCTATTAATAAATAATTCTGATGTCAACCTTTTTCTTGGCTTTTTTGGCTGAGGATCTGAAAATGTTAACCAAATTTCATCAATTTCATTTCTGGCAAAAAATTTATTTATAAAATCTATCTTAGTCCTAAGAAATCGAACGTTGAGTAATTTTTCATCTATTGCTATTTTAGCTCCTTTCCATAGTCTAGCTCCTTTAATATCAATCCCTATAAAATTGGTATTTGGAAAAATTCTTGCTAAACCAATAGTGTATTCTCCTGCTCCGCATCCAAGTTCTATAATTATTGGGTTTCTATTTCCAAAAATATTATACCAGTTTCCTTTTACAGGGTCATCTTCCGATAAATAATTAGTTTGGGGCTGGATAACATTTTTAAATGTTTTTAATTGAGAGAATCTTTTTAACTTATCTTTCCCCATTTCCGTCAAATTTCCCACTCTTAGGTAAAATTTCTGTTTTTTCACCAAAAAATTCTCCAAAATCTCTCATCGCATTAGCAAGTTGGTCTTCACTTGTAGCCTTTTCATAGCTATTAGCTAGAGTCATTATTGTCTGAAACATCATTTTATTCATTTCTTCAATAGACATTTTTTTGGTCCATAAATCAAGACTAAAGGTCTCATTTTTTTGAGCGTTCCAAAGATAAATTAATGCAGCTGAAGCTTTTTCACTTTGTCCTTTTCCTTGAGAGGAATTCCACTGAAGATCCTCAGGTATTAAATTCTCATCCATTAATACATCAATAGAAAATTTTTCTTTTTTAAGGGATTTATTCTGGCTCATAAGTACTTAATATTTTTTGACTGTTTTTCTCATTTAAAATTTCAATTATATCAAGATTAGTTTTTTTAGCATAATCTTGAATAATTCGATAACCTAGCCAAATCCCAATGTATGCAGGAGAATCTTTACCAAAATTTTTAGTGTAGGGTCCAGGATTGAAAAAGTAACTTATTTTATTAAAATCTTTTTCATATAAAATTTCTTGATCGATAATATATTGCCATATATATTTTTCATTTTCCTCACACCATTTTAATTCACTTTTATTATATCTAAATTTATTTTCTGGATCTTCATCAGGAAGTAAAAGATTCATTAAGTAGGCAGTTTTCCCATAAGAAAGTAATTTGCTTAGGAAATCATCACCCATATATTGAGGATTATGTGTCATTAAATATCCAAACATAACATCAGAAACTATATATTTTTTATCCATTTTATTTTTCACATATTGAGGAAGTGATTCAGTTGGAATAAGTTTAGTAATCTTATTTTTTGGTCCTAGATACATATCAAGACCTATCCAAATAATAGAATCAAACTCATGAACATCTGCATTGAATAAAGAAAAAAAAGTCCCGATTTCTTTTTTAGGGTAAGAGAAACCAAATAATGATTCATATCTATTTAATCCTTTAGATATTTCTTTATTATAATATTCAAAATCAGGGAATTCTAATTCTATTTCTTTAAGAATATCTGATATAATACTGTCATTGATAAATAACTGTAATTTATTAGTAGTTTCTTTTGATAATTTTGATTTTAAAATTTCTTCTTTTTTACCTGCCCTTATCATATTAGTAAAAAAGTTTTTGTAAAGTTCAGGGTAATTAAGATACACTTTGTGAATCTCATCAATATTTTTTGATAATACCTGATCTAACCTAACAACTTCAAAATTTTCTATGCTTCCATTAATTTTAATTTCTTTATTATTGGTTTGACATGAAATTAATACAACAAATAGTGTAATTATTCGGCAATATTTAATTGTTTTTTTCAAAGCTTGTACAAAAGTAAAATTTGTTCGTTAAAAAAATTTTATGTTTGTATAAATATAACTCAATGAATAAGTTTTTAATCTTTATTTTATCCTCTTTGCCCCTATTTACATTAGGACAATCAAAAAACAATGATCCAATAGTTCAACAGACAGAGCTTAGAAAGCTTAGATTTGGACTGTACGCCCAAGGGTCTTTAGGGTGGCTTTCCCCAGAACAACAAAAAAAATATTCTCGAGGATCTTTAGGCTTGGGATATGGATGGGGCTTTGATATGGAAATAAATTTTAATAATAATACAACTCTAAGAACAGGAATTAATCTATCTACTTTTAAAGCTGGTTTAAATTATTATAATTCTGATTTAACCCTATCTAATGAGACCTATTACGTTCTCGATGCATCTGAAAATTATGTTACTTGGAATGGTAATACTCCTCCAGATGGTGATTTATATCAGCTATATAATAGGAAGTACAAAGTAAATTATGTTAATATTCCTATAATCTTAAAGTTAAAAACTAACGAAATTGGGTACTTCACTTATTATGGCGAATTTGGAGCTACATTAGGTTTTAAAACTAAAGCTTTAGTAGACGATGAAATAAAACCATTAAATTATAATTCATCAGACTCTACTTTCTCAAATTCTTTAAATCTTAACCAAAAACTATACATTCTTGATATAAATGCTGATAAATCAACTCAGCCTATTCGTTTTGGATTGAATTTAGGTGCAGGTGCTGAGTATAATCTTTCTGGAAACACATCCTTATTTTTCCAACTTAATTGGAACTATTTTATTAATAATCTATTGACTAGACCTGAAAATGAATCCTTTTTAAGAGAAGAAATATCCAAAGGAGTTTTTAATGCTGTAAATGCTAAAGCATTTCCAGGAAATATTGTTTTATCTTTTGGTATTCTTTTCTAATAGTTATTCAACATTTTTTTGTTCATTCTATAAGGCTATTATTTTTACATAGTGAACGTTACAAAAACTGAAATATTTATTGTCAACTGGCTACATAAATACCTAGAAAAATCTGGTTTAAATGGATTTGTTATCGGAGTTTCAGGTGGTATTGATTCTGCAGTTACTTCAACTTTATGTGCTAAAACTGGGGCTCCAACTCTCGTTTTAAACATGCCAATTCATCAGAAGTCTAGCCAGTTTAAAAGAAGTATGGAACATATTAACTGGTTAGAGAATAATTTTTCTAATGTAAAAGGTCAAGAAGTTGATTTAACTGAAATTTTTAATTCTTATTCTAAAAATCTTCCATTAGAAGTTCAAGACGATTTATCAATGGCTAACTTACGCTCCAGAATTAGAATGTCTAATCTTTATTTATTTGCCTCTAATAAAAAATATTTAGTAGCTGGAACAGGAAATAAAGTTGAAGATTTCGGGGTAGGATTTTATACTAAATACGGAGATGGTGGTGTAGATATTTCTCCAATAGCTGATTTATATAAATCTGAAGTTTTCCGAATAGCTAAACATTTAGATATTATTAATAGCATTCAAAATGCTCTGCCCACTGATGGCTTATGGGATGACGATAGAACAGATGAAGATCAGTTAGGCGCATCTTATGATGAGTTAGAGTGGGCTATGAAATATTTAGATAATTCAGATAAAGAAACTTTAAGCGATAGGCAAATTAAAGTTTTAGAAATTTATAATCATTATCATTCTGTAAACGGACATAAAATGCAATCAATTCCTGTCTGCAAAATTCCTGAGAATTTAAAAAACTAGACTCAAGATTCTGGAGCGATCTCAATATCTAAAAGATGAATGTCTTTATTAATTCCAATTTGACATGCTAATCTACTATTTGATTTTGTGTCCCAATTATCATCAAGCATTGCTTTTTCTGAGGGTGATATTTCTGGTAAAGAATTTGCAGAGTTAATATAAACATGACAAGATGCACATAAAGCCATTCCTCCACATGTTCCCTCCACTGGATATTCATGAATTTTAAGAAGTTCCATTAAATTAAGATTTATGTCTGTGGGTCCAGAAATTATTTTCTTATTTCCTCTTCTATCTAAAACAGTTACTTTAATTTCCATTTAAAACCCTTTAATTCCGGTCACTGTAGTATATTTTAGAACATTATTTTTATTAGGATGAATTCTTTTAAAAGCTGATTGTACCATTATGGCAGCTTCATGAAATCCGCATAAAATTAATTTTAATTTCCCAGGATAGGTATTAACATCGCCAATAGCGTATATACCATTGACATTTGTTGAATAGTCTGTTGCATTATTGACTTTTATTGCATTTTTTTCAATTTCTAAACCCCAACTACCAATTGGACCTATTTTTGGAGAAAGTCCAAAAAGTGGAAGCCAATGGTCACATTTAATAACTTTTGTAGTGTTATTTTTTGATTTAACTCCCATAACTAAAAGCCCACTCTTTTTATCTATATTA
>MDSZ01235152.1_pt1 | contig 17673 bp, 9 predicted proteins | sample 811201 | NCBI WGS metagenome assembly MDSZ01 (sample SAMN05326647, study PRJNA326480) | marine metagenome | isolation source: seawater | place: Indian Ocean: North | collected 2010
CGTATGGTGAAACTAAATTTGCATTACTATCTACAGGCAGTAAATCTAATAGTCCTATTCTTCTAAATGGATTAAATTCTGTATTTTTATACAGACCATTATCAAAGTTTGCTCTTGTACCTTCTCTAATAATACCTTGTTCTATGTCTTCCCACATAGGCGTATTATTGCTACTGTAATCTGTATAAGTTGCTGTAATATATCTGATATCCCACCAGGAAGGTTCTTCTGTGAACCCTAACATTTCCCAAGGATGTGTATGAGGTCTTACAGTATCAAAATAATACTGGTACCAACCTCTCCAGTGTCCTGGTATATTTGAATCTCCTCGATAGTTCCAAGTAAACTCATTCGTTGCATCATAAAAATCGTTTGAAATTGGATCAACATTATTTTCTTTAGTCCAATTACTAAAGTTTAAATTTAATAAATCATACCAATCTGTTATTTCAAAATCTGTATTTCTAAAGTATCCTGGTTTAACATCTAATGAACTGTAATATGCTATGCTGTTTGCATTTCTGAATTCTTTTTTAGCACTATTATAAATTCTGTTTTCAAATTCTAAAATTATTTGGTCTCTTCTATCTCCAAATAATGGTGTTTTAGAACCATCATGACCAACAATTAAATTTTGTGGAGTTTGAAATGAGCTATCTGTTTCTTGCCCTGGTTGAAATAATGGATACAGTCCCATGGCACTAGGTGTTGGGGGACACTGAGCACTATCTCTTTCTGAATCATAAAATTTAAATGTTAAAATATCACCAGTATTAAATTCTGACATTTTAAGTAAACTTATTGTTATAGGGTTATAGGAACTTATTGTATAATCCTGATCAACCTTTAGTAATGTTCTAGTAGTACCTCTGTTTTTGTACACTAGCATAGCATTTTCTATTTTACTTAAATCATAATAATTTGTTGCAGTATAATCTGTAACTGATGTATCACTGATTGTTTTTGTTTCTTCCACATAATTATCACCAAAAGGAATAATATATGTTTGGTTAAATACTTTTCTTCCTACACTAAACGAAACAACTGCTCTTAAAACTTTTTCTAAAATAAATTCATTTGTTAAATTTTCTACATCTACTGTATTAAAATAATTTGTAAGCTCATTTAAAAATCTTTTCTTATATTTTTTATATTCTTTAGAATTAAATCTCAAAGCATTTAAAAGATTATGTGGTGTGCCGTCTAGTAGAAATGCACCTAATATAGTATCTTGTGTTGTTTGAACTATGTCAGTTGCATAATTAGTTTCTTTTTCAGTACTGGTAAAATTATTATCTGCTAAAACATTACCTGTAAAGCCAGGCTGTGAGCTCATATACTTTGCAAAGTGGTCTAAATATTCCGGCTCAGATATTGTAGAGTTTTCTATGTTGTCTGTATTTCTAGACCAACTTAAAGGAAGATCATATTTACTAATACTGTTTTCTGCTATAAGTCCAGTATCTGATTTTATACTTATGTCTATTAAAGTACCCTTTACAAATGTAAATTCATTAAACTTTATAAAACCATTTCCATCATAAGTAAAGTCTGTATTTTTTACATTATTTACTTTGACTTCAATATCATATCCACTACTAAAATTTGCGTCTGTTTTAGGTTCTCCACCACAAAAATACCTAACTTTTTCTGCATCAACATCAAAATTATCTATTTCAAAGTGTGTGGATATTCTTTGCTTATGTCTTTTATTAGATCTCTTATATAAACTATGATATTCATCTGTAGTTTTTAATAACTTATAATAATAATATCCTTTTTGTTCTGTTGGTGTTGTAGAACCTACAGCAGTATAATTATACGAACTTGTTGTAATAAAATTTTCGTATTCAATCTCACCTGAGCTCTTAAATGCTTTAAAACTTAAAGGAAAGCCATACTCTGTGTCGTTAGTTCCTGTACCTAATTTATGAGCAAAAATTTTATTACCCTGGAAATTATTTAAAGGATATAAAACCTCATCTCCTAAATAAGTTTTATCGTCTTTGTATAAATTAAATAATGGTGCTGTAGATCTATTTGGTTTAGATTGTGCAATCTTCATACCAGTGTCTGTAGCATAATATTCTAAACCTATATTGTTTACACCTTTGTCTATACTAACAATATCGTTTGTGCTAAGAGCCTGATTTACACTAAAATTTAAGGTTGAACCACTAGCATTTATGTTGTATATATTTTTTGAAATAGATTCGGATTCGTTTGGAAATATACATGTAAAAGTTATAGATGTATTTGAAACATCTATTCCATCTATCATTTGAGATGTAGATAAATTATTTGCTTGTTCAAAAGTAAGAGTATCTATACTTAAATCTACGTTGCCTTTATATGTTAGACCATGATTATAAAGTTCTAAGTCTGCATCATATTCTAAAATAGGACGTCTTGATCTTTTTCCTGTGTTAGGTATTAAATCACCAGCATCTAAATAATTTTCTTTATGCCACCAAAAATTAGTTCTACTCCAGATATTTTTATTACTAGAACCTCTTCCTAATACAATATAGTCTTTTGCTGTTACAACTGTGAAAGGAGATGAAATGCTTATAGATCTGTCTACAAATCTAATAGATTCTCCCACACCTTCAACTATATATTCTGCATCTTTTACTAAACTAGATGAAATAACATAATCGCCAGTAAATTTAATAATCATACCATTGCGGAATGCTTTACCACCTGCAGGTGTATATTGTTTTTTACTGGTTATATCTTTTTCTACATCTATATAATTTGTAACATTACCTGACACAGTAATTGGTGTAGGTCCACTAGCATGTGTTAAAACACCTCCTGAAGTCCATGCACTAAATGAAGTTGTGTCTAAAGGTATTCTTAAATCTTTGTCTGTATAAAGTTTTAGTGTTCTTGAAGTAATAGATTCTACATAATATGTTTGATCATTTACTTCAGTCATACCAGAAACTCCGGTAATTACAATTTTGTCACCACTATAAAAATTATGATCTTGATTTGTTGTAATTACAGCACTTGTACTTTGTGTAATATCAGGGACATATACATAATTGTCTATAGAAGCATCGTTTACAAAGGTCGCACCAGACGTAAAGTCTCTATTTGCAATATAATATTCTGAACCGTTTACAATTACCTCATTTGTTAAAAAGTCTGTATTCGCTGTCCATGTTCTTACTTTATGGCAATTTGCAGTTGTTTTAGGATCGTAATAATATTCCTGAAAATTTATTAGTTTGTCTATATTTACAGGAGGAATAAATGTTGTATAATCAGAAGAAAATATTTTGTCTTGATTTAATACATTTGCACCATAAATTTTTAATGTGTTGATATACTCATCAAAGAAAATAAAGTTTTCACTATCTCCTGAAGTTAAACTTAGTGTATTTACAACTGGACTTAAACTGTAAAAAGTCCTATCAATAGACGGCTCTTCTAAAAAAGCAACATCTACATTATGGTCTGTACTTGTTTTATTACCAATAAATCCAGAAATAATTTCACTATTCGCTTCTGCAAATAGTTGCTCTACAGTACTTTCAAAAAAGTTTTTGACTGCTGTAGTTTGATTTATAACTGGTAATTGTTCGTAAATTTTTGCCATTTTATCTGTCAGTTCTCAAAGTTTGAGATGTAATTTTTTCAACTATAGTAATATCGTTCACTGTTGCTGTACTGCAAAATAATTCATTTGGTTCTGCTTTAACTTGGAATAAATCTCCAAAGGTTCCAGACGTTTTTTTAGGTAGTATAATAATACTGCCTACATGGTTACCCAAGTTTTGGTGTATAAAACTAGATAATTCTGTAAAGTAAAATGTTTCGCCAAACTCCCAATTACCTGCTTCAAAATATGTATTAAACAATCTTATAACTCTTGATTTAACTTCATTATCACTTAGTGTAGAACCAGGTAATTTAACAATTTTAAATTTTGCCTGGAATTCAGAATCTGCATCGCTACCAAAAAGTAATTTAAATTTTGCACTTCTATAAACTATAGTATCACTAGCACTTTTAAATTCATTTAAATTTTCAAATTCGTTTGCTAGTTCCTCACTAGTAGGTGCTAAAGGATATGCTGTACCTGGTACATTTTTATATTGCAAAATTTCATCATAATATGTATTTGTTAAAACCAACATCTCAACAACATTACTAATACTAGGATCTATTCTTACATCATTTGGTGCTGTATGATTCCATTTAAGGATTACATTTTGAGGATCAACTACAGCAGTATTTTGTGTACTAGCTCTACCTTCTCTTACTAAGTAATCTGAGGTTTCAATCAAACTAATTACAGTATTATTAGTACTGCTTTTAGTCATTTGATATGTTTTTTTATTTTCTGTAACATATACAACAATTCCATGATACCTATTAGAAGTATTTTCTAATGTTTGTGCTATTGCAAGTGTGTCTACAATTATAAAGTTTACGTTATTTGAATCAGTTTCATTACTGTAACTTGCAGGAGATAAAAAGTCTCCATTTATACTAATACTTGTTTCTCCTCTATAATCTAATATTACTCCACTGCTAGGCCTGTCATAAGTATAGCCATCATAATCTGTATAATATTCAAAAAATACTAAACTTTGTGGTCCTACAAAATCGTCATATTGTAATGGTTTATCTGGTACCAAATCTTCATTACTGTCTATAGGTGCAACTTTTACTTTTCTTGGATCGCAATATCCGTCTGCTTCTTTAAAAGTATCTACTATAGTCCATTTAATGTCTTCATCTAGTTTTTCTTTGTCATTTAAGTATAAAACTTTTAATTTATCTACACTAAAGTTCGTACTGCTATCTGTAGCATGTAAAAATCCTGTAGCATTTTGTGTATTTAAATATGTTAGAGTACCAGTTTGTGCTGTGGCATTTGCATTTGTAAGTGTAATTCTACCTGTAGTACCTGCGTCTAATGAACTACCACTTTCGCCATATGTAAATATGCTAGAATTACCACTAAAGAATTCTACTTTTCCTGTACTGGTATTCTCTTGTTTGTAATTTATATTTCCAGTGCTATCAAATAAATTGTATCCAAATGTTGTGTTATCAAAATTTATTACAATATTAGCAGGAAAATGTTCTATTCTTCCAGTAACATTTGCAATAGTAACATTTGGCCTTAGTTCAAATGCTGTATTGTCCTCAAAAAATGTTTTTAGTCTTACTGTGGCTTCATCTACAAATCTATTATTTGCTACTACATTAGACTGACTATCTCCCTCACTTCTAAGTAATCCAAAATTACTTTGCCATTCACAGTTTATATCATACCAAAAATAATTTCTACTTCTTAAAGGTATCATAGGTACTGTGGTTTGAGGTATGTATGATTGTCCTGTTTCTTGACTTTGCCAAACTTCACCTAAATTGTCATTATCATTATCATACCATTTAAACACTTCTGTTACACCTGGTTTGGTGTTTAATGTATTTAAAGTAATTACGTCTCTAACTGCTTTAGTTGTATTGTCTGTAACTTTTACACTTTTAACATTATAAAATTTTAAATTTTCTTTACTTTGTATAACATAATCTAATCCTCTAATAGATATATTATAACTGTAACTGTTTAATGATATTGGATTGTAAGAAAAATGTATTAAATAACTTGCATCTGCTTGAGTGCCTGATGTGTCTTTTGCATTTGCAAAACTGTATTCTGGTAACACACCATCAGTGGGTGCTGTTAAATTATTATTTTGTATAACATAGTATTCATCTGTAGAAGGATCATATCCTAAACCAAAATTTCTTTTGTTGTTTATTTCAGCAATAATGGCATTTTGCTCTGTAGCAGTGAAAGTTTTTCTTAGTGTAGCAATTATTTCATTTGCTTTGTAATTATCTTCAACAGAACTACTTAAAGTAATAGGACCAGTAGATGTACTTAGTCCACTAGATAATTGGCCATTATTATCTATCCTGGTTATTCTTACAAATTTAAAATCTGCAATATTATCAGGATCTACAAATTTAATAAAATTGTTTTCTTTAAACATTGAAGTATCAGCAGTAGTGTTTATTAAAACACTTGTTACTGCTACGTTTGATTCAATAACTGTTTCTGTAAGATACCCTGTAGTATTTGTTGATTTAACTGGTAATGTTTTCCAATTTATTCTTCTGTTGCTTGTATCAAATGTTGCTGGTGATGTAGCAATAACACTTTTTCTCATAGTGTTATAAACAAAATTATTTAAACTTTGCTCTTTAAGATAAAGAGGCAAAATACTATTCACAACTTCTGATGCTGTATTGTTTTGATTTATTATAAAATTTTCTGACTTGTTATTGATATCAGCATATATTACACCATCTTCTGCATATGATTCAATACTTTGAAAAGTACCTGTAGGATCTGTAATATCAATGTATCTACTATGCCCTGCATGTGTCCTGTTTGTTGCTTTAAGTTTTATAATATTACTAGATTGACTTGTAGGAAAAACTTGATAATCCTGAGCACTTACCATTCTGTTTTGTGTATAGTAAGTCTGCGGAGCATTTGCTCTAACACTTGAAAGTGTTTCTGGAGGTAAACTGTTATTTACAGAATTTTTTAAACTAAAACTAAGTGTTAAATTAAATTCATCGCCAGTTGCATTTTCATAAGGTAAAGTAACACTAATGTTGTTTGCATCATCAGGTTGTATGCTGTAACTTTCAGGGTCACTATTTCTGTGCCATACTCTAAAAACACCGTTAGGAATATTACCAAAATTGCCATCTGGAAATTTTATCCTGATACCACTATTATCTAAATTTTCTACAGAAAACAGGTTTCTTGATCCTAATTCTTGACTGTTATAATTTAGTGTTTGTCCAACAGTATTTGGAATTTTAGTCCATTGATTTAGTACTGTACCGCCAGTTGTAACTTCTTGTACCCAAACATCTGTTTCATTTATGTTTCCAACACTAATGTCAACAACTCTATTGCTTTCTGGTGTTGTTAAATTAAAGTCTTCAAAATTTAAAATTCCTTGTTTAAATAACAAAAAGAACCCACTATTATTACTTGAAATCCCTTGTCCATCATTTCTGTAAAATATTCCAAAATTGTTTAAAGGATCTGGACTTTCTTCATAAAAGAATTTGCCATCATCAAAATCTCCATTTACAATCTCACATGCTCTGTTGATACCATTAGTGTTTATATTAAAACTGTATGCTACTGGAGAGCCTACAATAGTGTTTAGTAAATATTTTTCTGTGTTTATTCCAGCAATTTTTCCTGTCTTTACAGGAGCAGTAAATCTATTTGTTGAACTCATTGCTGAGTTCAAAACTGTAATAAACTGTTCGTAACTGTCGGGGTTGTTAGCATCGTCCCAAAATATTTTTTGATTTGCTAATTGGTTGCCTTGGCTGTCTACTAATGGCTCACTAGTAGTTACTGCTGTTAGTTTCATTAGTCCACTAGCAGGAATATTTCTTTTAGGATTATATCCTAACATTCTTGCAAGTTTAAATACTGAATCTCTTCTTTCTGCAGTCTCTAGAAAATTTTCCCTAGTATTTACATCCATTCTAAATGAAATACTTGTACTTAAAAATGCAAGTAATTCTAAAATTGCAATAAACTCTGAACTTTCAATATAGTCGTTAAAGTTTTCAGGGAAATTTGTTCTTATGTATTCAACAAGTGCGGTTCTTATTGAATCGAAATCGTATGCTTGAAAGTCAACCTGGCTAAATGCTTTGTAGGCCAGTTTCCAATCTTCCGCCGCAAATAAATTATTTTGTCTATTTACTATTGCCATTAGTTATCCGTACTATTTGTTTGATATTCTAAAAACAGAACATCTGAACTGTTTAGTAATGTGTATCTAATTTGTACCTCAGCCTGTATAGTATGATCTAAAATTGTTAAATTTATATCTACTAATTCTGCTCTGGGGTCGCTACCAACAATTCTTTCTATATCTTCTTTTATTATTTCTTGAGTATCAGGATGTTCAGGTTCCATAAGATAGTCCCATATTACACTTCCAAATGTAGGTCTCATAACTCTTTCGCCTACTCTAGTGTAAAAATGATTCAGCAAATCTCTTTTAACAAGTTCTGCATCTGTAAGAGTATATGGTGCTCTTACCTTATCAACTGTACTAAATCCTCTAAATAATGTTGCCATGCAAGTATTTATCATATTCATTATAACATGTTATAATTTTTACTTGACAAATAATTTTTTTAATATATAATGATTCTATGAAAAATGTGATTTATATACATGGTGCTAATGCAGACCCTGATAACTTTAATTATTACACATTAAAGTTACCAGAACACAATTTTATAAGGCCTGCTTACAGTATGGACGAAGATCCTTTTGATCTAGTAGAAATACTAAGAATAAGAAAGGAAAGAGAGTTTGGTAAAGAACCTGTATATCTTGTAGGTCACAGTTTTGGTGGATTACTTGCGGCCTGGTATGCTAGTGTATATCCTAAAAGAGTGAAACATTTAGTAACAATAGCAACTCCATGGCAAGGTACTCCTGTAGCCAGAATTTTCGGCTACTTTTGGCGTAATTCACAAATGTTTCAAAATACTAGACCTGGCGCAGAAGTTTTGCAACTTCTCCAGGAAAAAACTTTTAATGGTGGACACACTAATATTGTTTGTACTGCTGGGTCTAATCCTGTTGCAGGTTTAGGAGGAAAGGCTAATGACGGAATGATTACTGTAGATAGTCAAGGTGCAACTCCGCCAAAGTTTAAAAACAGCAAAAACATTACAATAGAAGCAGGTCACAGTAGTGTTTTGTTAAATAATAGTGTTACAGATTTGTTACAAAAAATAATATTTGAGGAATAAATGTCCACATCAACTTTAAATAACACACTAGAAGAAGAGTTGAGAATTATGTTAGTTGAAAAAAATAACGAATGTAATTCACTAAGAGCTCATATAGAATTACTAGAAAAAGCAGTTGCAGAAGAACAAGAACAAAAGTATAGATTACTTGTTGAAAATGCAGATCTTAAAAAATTACTTAAACAATAATTCCTAATTCTTTATATTTGTTTTCTTTTGCTATTTTGAGCATTGAACGAAGTTGTCCAAACGATAAGTTTTTGTTTGGTCCTGCTACTCCTAATTCCTCTAATGTAAGACCTAACCAATCTGGAGTAGTAAACAATTCGCACTCGTATTCTCTTCTCTGTACATAATCGTCTCTAACAACTATATCGCCACTTCCTACTCTACCTGTTCTCCAACGTTTCATACATCTTGGAACTTGATCATAATTTCCAGCATTTAATTGTCTTAAACATTCACTGTTAGCAAAATTTCCAATACCTATATGGCTTATAAAACTTGATAATGCCAGTGTTTGATTTTCGCTAAGATCTACAACAACAAGACTTTGCATTTGCTTTTTGCTCTGTTGTAATGTACTAATAAGCCCTAAATTTTGGCCTACAGGTCCTATACCGTTAGATATGTCAACAACTTTATGGCCTGTTTTTCTGTCAGTAAAAATTAAACTAGGTCCATCAACTGTTAAATCTATTCCCTTAGCAGATAATTTTTCTTTTACTTCTGTAAAATTTTCAGGTGTTACACCCATGGAACCTGCCGCTTTTCCTGTTTGTGGGTCTATGTAATTTTTTAAATTATTTAAATCATCTCCAACTTGCCCTGCTTTATCTTTTAATGCATTTACTTCATCAATTACACCTGTAATGTCGTCTTTTAATTGTTCTATTTCTAATCCATCTATATCTATAGGCAAATCTAATCCATCTAAACTAAATTGCCCTATTCTGGCTTCAATTTCTTTTAATTGTTTTGCTACTCCAACAAATTTATCTCCTAGTGCATTTCCTGTAGGAAATCTAAATGCAGGTATGGCTATACCCATAGTAGCAATTAAACCATCTAAACTCTGAATACTTGCAAGGCTCTGCAAACTAGCAGGTAAAAAATTACTAAACATGCCTTTTACATCTTCCATATTAGGTATCTTGCTCATTAAATCGCCTATAGGGCCAGATAATGCACCTTTAGGGTCATTTAAAGCACCAGTAACTGTGTTTACAGCATCACTTACTTTACCTGCGGCTCCTTCCACTTTACCTATAGTGCCGGAACCTGAACCTCCTTTAGCACCAGATACTTGTCCTGTTTTAGGATCTTTATAACCATTACCAACTTTGTCGCCTTCTGGTGTTACTGAATCTGCTGGTGATTCGTCGTTTGAACTTATTTGTCCATCTAGTGTTTCTTTATCTGCACTAGTATCTTCTTTTAGTGAACTAGGATCTTCTGTAGTAGGGTCTGTTGCACCATGTCCTGCATATGGCTCTGCAGTAATAAGTGTTTGAACTATGGTTTTTATCTTGTCTTTTTTACCTGTTCTTTTTCCACCACTAGTAAGAGGACTATCACTTTCTCTATCGTATTCTGGCATATCTTTTGCTTGATCTTCTTGCTCGTTTCCATCTAATGGAGATGCTGTTACTTTCAAAACATCTAAGCCAGGAATCATAACACCAGGACCTGTATTTAATCTAATTTTTGCTCCAGCAATACCAACATCTGCTCCACCATTTATACCTACCGCTGTAGGAGAATGCATAGCAACTATACCTGCTTTTGCATTTATATCTACACCCATAGTAGTTGCTGATATCGATGTAGCCGTACCACTTTGTGTTTTTAACATGTTTCCACAGTTTATGTCTATATCTGCACCTATGGCCGACATAGCAATATTTCTGGTTGCTAATATTTCTGCATTATTGTTTGCATGGAAATTTATATTACCTCCTGTGCCACCACCTGGTAAACCTAATTTTGCTAATTTAGGATTTTGATAGTCTCCTGCAATATTATCACCTGCGGCTTTCATTCTAATATTTTGTCCTGCTTCTATGTTTATATCATAATCTGCACGTAGGTTAAAATTCTTTTTTGCTCTCAGGTTCATATCCCCTTCACCAAATACGTTTATGTTTCCAAGATGATCTAATTCTAACCATGCTTTTCCGTCTTTGTTGATCATGTATATACTACCTGTAACATCATCTAACAGTATTTGTTGACCTTTACCTGATCTTAGTCTTATAAGTGAACTTGATGGTAGGTCGTCCATAACAAATGAATGACCTGCACCACTGGGTCGCCCTTCTTTATCCCTTGGGCCTTTAGATAATATTCCTAAAACCTGACTTGGTGTTTCACGTCTAGCACCTTGTGTACCTGGACCTCTAATTGTATCATTTATAAGACCTTGCCTTGTAATGGCTTCAGCCATATCATGATGAATTGGTCTTAAAATATCATTATGTCCTGGCTGTTCTGAATACTGATTTTTTTCTGCTACAGGAGTTAAAAAATCTCCTCCTTGAAAAGATTTGTTACCAGGGAGTCCTGGTATCATATGATTAAATTCTGGTTTCAGAACATGACTTATAATGTAGCCGTGTTTCATATTACCGTCTGCAAATGCAACCAAAACCATACTACCTGCTTCTGGTGGCTGTATCCACATACCATAACTTTGTTGAGTGTTTTCAAATTTTTCTGTATCTTCAGGTTTGACAGTTTGATTGGTAGTTATGCCACCAAACGGTGTTGTGTATTGAACTTTTTTAATGGACCTAACACCTTTTCCAGTAGATCTATATAGAGAAGGTATCTCTACTTCAATACTGCCTGTCAAAAATTCATCTCTATTGTTTATTACTTTTGCTAGATAGATACCACTAACAAAATTCATATCTTTTTTAGGATCTGGTTTTGTTTTTGTACTTCCTAAAACTGTTGAACTGAAATCACCTTTAGCCATTTAAATTTTAACCTCCGGCAGTATTATAGTCTTTCTTTCTCTGTTTTTCTTGTTTTTGTCTTTCACTGTCTCTTTGTTGCCTCTTGTCTTCTTTAAGTTTTTCACTCTGATACCATGCTCTATATTGGTCTGCATTTATTTTACCAAGTTTTAACATTTGTCTAACTTTGTAATCTTTGTATCTGAAACTTCCACGTTCATAACCAGCCGGCATACCTTCAACAAGTTCTCCTGTGTATTCGTCATCGAAAGGATTTGTATCCCGACCGTCACCAGCGGTAGTAAGAAATCCGTTTACAAACGCAACATCATCTTGATTGAAGTTGCTTTCTATTTCTGACTCAGTTAAAGTACCATCTTGTTGTCTAGAAGTTCTAGATTTTCTTTCTGTATCAGTGTAAACAAAATTACCAGATAGTCTTTCTGTGTTGCTTAAATCTATTGCAACTTCTTTTACTGATGTAATGTCACAATCGTAAACACCATTACTAAATCTGTGAACAACATCTTTAACTTGATAAATTCCAGACATAAAATAAGATGTCCCATCACCTTCTTTCATCCACATACCAGTATTTTTATCTTCGTCTTCAACATTTGGATCAAAAAGTCTGGGAGAGTTCAAACTAAAACAAAGATAATTTACATTATCTGTTTGAGCACATATTAAATCATCTCCAGGAGATGCTCTGTTTTTATCTGCACTCATACCACTTATTTGTTTGTTTTCTCCAGGCGGTTGTGGTCTTCTGCCTAGCCACCAAGGATCTCCTCTTATAGTCATTTCCAATCTCATTAGAAAATCTACTGCTACATTTTGTGAATATAGATAAGTGAAAAGGTTGTTTTTGATTCCTTTGTATGTGCCAACATTAGCAATACCGTCTTTTGCTTGTTGATTTCCTCTCAATGGTGGTTTTAAATTGTATGTTTGCTGATCACCTTTATTGACTGCATTCCTTACATTTTCTTCTAATTGCTCTGTATATTTGTTATCGCCAATTAGATCTCCGCCATACACAAATCCACTTTCACTTGGAGAGAATTCGTCTGACTCTGTTGTAGTACCTTCCTGGGAAGAAGTTTTTCTGTTTTTTGTAAGTTGATCTGCTACAGCCTGAGCATTGGTTTGATCTGATAAAATTCCCTGTAATTTTTCTGCTGATTTACCATTTGCATCGTTTATTAAATCTCTGATTTCTTCATTTGTTAAATTTGCGGCTCTGCCTATGTTTTCAACAATGTCATTTCCTTGTTTAATAAGATCCTTTAACTGATCAAAAAACGAGCCTTTTCCTTTTGCTTTTTTTAATTTTTCAAGGCCGCCATCTTCTAGTTCTTCATTTTTGGGTATTGGATCTGAAGTTAAAATATTCTTGGCATTTAAACTTATATCACCAAGTGTTCCTCTTTCTGTTGGCAGTAATAATGCTAACCCTTCATTGTATGTAATGTCAACATTTTTAATTTGATCATTTCTGCCAGTAAAGATATATTCGTATGCTTTTCTGACATTCATTTGTTGCACTCTGGTTGTAGTATCTTCCTTACTGAGATTGTTACATGCCTCGAGCTCCCAGGGAAAAACAGCAATATCTGATTTATCACTGACATAAGTTCGTGGATAGAAATATGCAGTTTTTTTGTATTCTCTTCTTTTTTTGTCCCATTTTCCATATTCTACACTGGCATCTAAAGTGTACCACATTACTTGTTTTGTGGTATCTACTTCTTTGTTTGTAGGATCATTGATGTCTTTGGTTCTAGATGCTTTTTGCATAAATTCTACATTCATAGAAAGTATAATACCTAAAATTTCCATGTAAGTTAAACCTACCTCTAAATCAATGGTAATTTTTTCTATTGCTTCAGGCTCTACTTGTATTTTGTTTTTGACAGGTAGTACACTTGGTATTGTCGTTAAATCATAACCATTTTCCTTCAGGGCCAAAGAAGTATCTAAAACTCCAGGAGTTGTCCATGTTGAAGGATCGTTAGGATCAGGTTCTGGATCAACTGGTATTCCTTTGAGTCTATAAAAGTCATCTAGTTGCTTTTTACGGTCTGCGGCTTCTTTCCTTTGTGCCTCAGATTGCCTTCTTTTTTCTCCAGTTAGGTCATCAGTCAATATTCTTGCTACTTTTTCTGCGGCATCTATATCTAAAGATTGATCTTCTATATCAAGTCCTGCAACCTTTAATTTGTCCATTGTACCTCTTTTTTTATGACTATTATACAAGAAATTACTAATGCCAAAAATAGTTTGGTATGGTGGATCTTGTACTTCATCTGATTCTTCACCTGTTTTCTTTTTGTTCCAGGCATTTACTTGTTGCTGTAGATCGCCTAACATTTCTGCTATATTACTTCCTTTTATGGTCATTGCTTTTTGCAATCTAAAAAAGTTGTCTGCTCCTGTGATATCATTCTGTACCACAGTTTCAAAATTGTAAACAGAACCACCTGCTGTGATGTTCATAGAAAAGTTTTTAAGTATTAAAGGGAAAATTATTGGTCCATAGATCAATCTAGGAGTACCTCCTTTTTCTACATCAAAGGCCGCACTATTGTTACCAGCGATTCCATTATCTATATCAGTTTCTGCATCAGATTCATCATATCCTACAAAATTTATTTCTAAAAACAAAGGGCAATCTCCTGCATCAGGAGGGGCACCTAAAAATTGTCTTCCTTTTACAATTTGATCTGGGAAATCTGCCGCATTGGGTTGAGTAATTGTAAAATTTACTGTGGAAGTTTCTGTAGAATTAGGTCCTGGAACTGTGGTAATTTCTAAATTGTCGATACCAACTTCTGTAACACCTGTTTGAGCAAGTACTACAGTATTTTCTGGTTCTGCTCTAACACAATCATTTAGGTAACCTTTTCCTGTGCTATTAAAGTCACCTCGTTCTGGTATATCCTCTCTTGCACCATCACTATCTGAATCATCGCTTTCTGTAGATTGTTTAGGATCACCAGTTTGACTATCTGTGCTAATATTTCCCTCTCCAGGGGGTATCATGTAAAGTTTGAGGTTGTAAGAGTAGTTGTCGAAATTGTCTAGTATATTTTCCAGAACACTACCAACAAACATGTTGTGTGTTTCCTGACCTTGAAAAATTCTCTCTCTACTTCTTTCTGCATCAGAATCTGCTCGTACCTCCTCATCTTTAATTTTCTGTTTCCTTTTGGCCTCTTCCTCTTCCATCCATACTTCGTATGCTGGTCTATCATCATAGCCTTCTTCCCATGGATATTGCGACATTAGTTGCCCCCTGTAATTAGTTTTACTGCTTCTGCTGAAGGCAATTTTATTGTTACTCCTGCCTTAAAGTCCCTGATAGGATCAACTAATAAATCTGGATTTCTCAATGCAAACACATACCAGTATTGTACTGCACCATATAATTTGTATGCCAGTATATCTGGTCTACCATCAAACTCTGGTGTAATTTCGAAATCCTCATCGTAAATTGTTTTACCTATTCTGGGTAAATTATTTACGTCCAGAAAGACGTCCATAACTTTTGCTCGTCTTAAAAAACTTTTTTCTCCGTGAAAATTTGCCATTAAATAAATCCGTCCTGATATGCATTACCACTTGTAAGTCCAACTATGTCGAATCTTTTTCTAAGTTTCTTAGGTGTAAAAGCAACTGATAAGTTTATTGATACTAGTGCTGTGGTGGGTACATAAGTAATTGTGTCTTTAGAGCCCATTTTGTAATGTACAGGTACATAGTCTACATCTTCACTATACTGTATGGAATAGTCTTTTACAATAACAGGCACTTTGTTAAATCCATGCTGTCCTAGATATTCAAAAAGTAATACTGGTGGCGGTGTACCTGCTACGCCTTGAGCCACTGCGGCATCTCCGGCATAACTTTTTGTGACAACTTTTAAAAATTGAAATATTGCTAAAAGATATCTGGCTTCGTCTATATTGTTTGCTGTAAATTCTGATGTAATTGGCAGTTCAGGTGGCCTACTATTACTATATGCGTATAGTGGATAGTTCATTCCCTGTAGATCAAACTGCTCATAGTTAGCACCTGCTGATACAAATATCTGAGGAGTATATTGCCATACAAGGCCATCTGTGTCTATAATAGGTTGTAATATATTTGTACCGCTTTGTGCTTCTCCTCTCTGATCATATTGTCCATATACATAAGCGGCACCGCCTCTTTTAGGTCTTAGTCTTGCTCTCCAGTCAAAATTTTCTGCAACTGGATTCGTTCCTTGAGGTATAGTAAAATTAGATGCTTGGTCTGTTTGGCTAACTAACTGTTCTCTTAGTTGTAGTTCACTTAAATTCCTAGCACCAAACAATAAGTTTTGATCAGGATTTCTGGGCGGATTATTTAATCCTGGTATTATTTGCCCCAAAGGACTAGCACCTAGCAAAGAACCTGCTAATCGTCTTGCCAAAGGATTTTTAATACCCCCAAGTTTCTGGTTTGCTTTTTTTCCTAAGTATCCTTGTACAATATTTCCAAAACTTCCAAAGTTCATTTTATCTCCTAATACAACTATTTATCCATTTAATTAAAGCACGTTTTAATTTTTCCTGTATTTTTTCCAGTTTTCCCCAAAATGGGTAAATACTAATTGACATACACAAAAGACTGTGTATAATACTAACAATATAAATGAACGATAATTTTGAGGAGAGTAAATGGCACAGAAGAAAGTCAATTATCTAAACAATAAAGATATCCTAAAAGAGATTCACAAAAGCAAAATGACATATTGCTGGTTTGCTGATGACAAATATGCAAACTTTGACATTATTTTAAATGACGTAAAGAAAATAAACAGAATTAGTGTTAAAGCCGCAAAAGAGAACAAAGCCGCAAAAATGCAATATGATGCTTATCAGGCCGCAATGGCAGAACATGACCCAAAGGATTACAGAAATAAACCCAAGCAGAAGGAATTTGCAGTTGATATTAAAGATATCGACAAAGAGGATTTAGTTTTTCGTGTAATGGATATGGAACACATTCCATTGGAACCAGGCAGAAAAAAGAATCCTAGGAATGAAGCAGAAACTAGAGCAAAAGTAAATTTTCCTCCTTTTAAACATTACGCATACGTTGGTGATGAATTAAAAGAGGTTGCAAGAAGTCACTGGGAAGGTGGTTTAAGTAATGGTCACTTTAGTGTTGATCATGGACAAATAACTAACAAGTTAGGAACAATGTTTTTAAAACTTGTTGAGAGATACAGTCACAGAGGTAACTGGAGAGGTTACACTTATGTTGATGAAATGAGAGGACAAGCATTACTTCAACTTAGTTACATTGGTTTACAGTTTAATGAACAAAAATCAGATAACCCTTTTGCATATTATACAGCCGCAGTAAACAATAGTTTTACTAGGGTACTGAATTTAGAAAAACGCAATCAAACAATCAGAGATGACATTTTGATTGAGCAGGGTCATTTACCAAGTTATGGTAGACAGATTCAGCATGAAAACGAATTACGTGAGCTTAGAGAAGCCGCACTAGAAATAGAATCTAAAAACATCAACGACTAATATATGAGCCAACTGTTTAAGACAGCGGCTTGTTTTACGGATATTCACTACGGATTAAAACAAAACAGCCGTTTACATATACAAGATTGCCACAGGTATATAGACTGGTTTATTGCAGAAGCAAAAGCCAGAAACGCAGAAACCTGTATATTCCTTGGTGACTGGAATCATCACAGAGCAAGTATTAGTGTAGCAACTATGAATGCCTCTATTATAGACTTTAAAAAATTAAATGATGCATTTGAAACTGTTTATTTTATAACAGGTAATCATGATTTATATTATAAAGACAAAAGAGA
>MDSZ01062317.1_pt1 | contig 17670 bp, 34 predicted proteins | sample 811201 | NCBI WGS metagenome assembly MDSZ01 (sample SAMN05326647, study PRJNA326480) | marine metagenome | isolation source: seawater | place: Indian Ocean: North | collected 2010
AAATGATTGATCGAATAAAATAGTTCCTTGATTTGAAGGAGCGTTAATATTAATGAGACCTTGATGTGTAGGTACTGATTTACTAAACCATTTATTATCCATAAGTCTTTTAACTTCTTTTTCAACTTCTTCTCCACGTCGCATGTGTTTAAGTTTTTCGGGCAAATCTATACTATCACAATGTACTTCAAAAGATTTATGAAAATTAAATACATTAACAGTTAAAGCTTCAACTTTTCTATCTATAGCTTCTAGCTTTTTCTTTAGTGTAGTTTCTAGTTCTTTCAACCATTCATTGTATATTAAAGCTTCTAATAAAGCTTCTGCATTATAACCATAATGTCGGCCGTCTTTATTTAATAAAGTAGTACCAGTCACAAATCCGTTAGCACTATGACATACTGTTAATTTAGTTTCATTTCTATGAGTGTTATATAAATTTTCTAATAAATAATTTTCAAGATTACTCCATTCTGATTTAAATTCCTCTATTTCCTTTTCATTAAAAAATCCTTCGATTTCTAAAGGATTATAGTTATTTTCTATCATAGCATCTGTTCCTCTAGATGTCCAATGTTTAGATGGTTTTCCATCATCTGCATAAACTTCTTTTAAATATGGTATAACAGCTGATTCTATTTTACTCATACTTCATTTCCTAAATCAACTAAGTCTTCTAACATATTTCGAGGAATACACGAAATTATATGAGGTGGATTATCAGGTCCAAACTCACCGATTAAAGTTCTAAATATATTTCTGGAATTTTGTCGAGCGTATAACTTACATTCTTCTATTTCAGAAAACTGTGGTTTATAAAAAACGTATACGTTTTCACCACTAGGTTCTGTCATACTCATTAATGCAACTATAATATATTGAATCATTTTGTCCTCTAAACTGCAAAACTCTCACCGCATCCACATTGAGCCTTTGCATTAGGGTTTAAGACCGTTAGGTAACTTCCACCCAATTCTTCTATATAATCTACTGTACATCCAAAGACAAACATTTCTGCCATTGGATCTAACCATAGATTTTCTACAAGGGGATCTTTATCTGTAGTTCCCCATTCATATTTAAAACCTGAGCATCCCCCTCCCTTGACAGAGAGGGATACGTTAGGCTGTCCAACTTGCTTAAGATAAGCTTTAGCTCTGTCCGTGATTTGCAGGATCATCGGCGCTATCTGGAACTGTTGGAGCTGCAGGTTCGACATTATCTACACGTACCCCTGTAGAATCATGAGAGTGTGGTTCATCACCGCCTTCATGGGCATGTGTTGTTCCATCTTCATGACTATGAACTACACCGTCATCCGGCATAGGAGCATCTTCGTCGATTTCAACTGCTTCGACTGGGGTAGTTTCTGGTGCACCTGCTGCAGGAGTTGCGACTTCCATTACTGGATCTTCGGCTGGTCTATTTGACATGTGCTCGCTTAATTGATGCCACATATCTCTAGCATTGTGTCTGCTATCTAATTCTAGATCATGCATACGTGCTTCAGTTTCCATCATACCTTTAATATGTTTTTCCATATCACTGGCACTTTTTTGCATCTCCTCCATGCTCATAATCATTGCTTCGGTAACGTACATAATTGTCTCCTCAATTTGTTAGGTTAACATTGTTATTTATAATCTTTTTTACTCTCCAAGGCCTAAAACATACAGTTCCTAGACTAATATGATCAGCACCAGCATCTGCGTAATATCTCGCATGCCAATCCTCGGTAACACCTCCACCCGCAATAACTTCAACGTGATCATGAGTAGATTTAATATATTCAATAATTCTTAACGTATGAGGTACAAGTACTCTTCCACTTAAACCTCCTTTAGGTGTAGGTAAAGTATTAGAGCAATGAATCTGTTTGTAGCCACATTCTATAATCCAATCTATTTCGCTTTCAGATATTGTTGGTGGAACTTTTACTATACACCATTTTCTTTGATCTTGCGGAAACAAATCAAAACCCTTAAATCTTGACCATGAAGTCATTTCTACGTTAGGGCAACCTATATTAATTTCTACATTTCTAAAAGGACTTATAGCGCTATGTAAATTAATCCAATCCCATTCACCTATTGCGGCTAAGCTTAAAACATCATGAAATTTAGAATCAATTAATCCTTGCTCAATTCCTTTATTTCTTAAACCTATTTGATTTCTCCAACCGTTTGTAGTTGGTCGCAATGTTTTAAGTACCTGTTTCCATAAACCCGGTCTAGGTTTAAATGTCCAGCTGCCAGTTACACTTATAGCATCCTGAAATCTAAAGTAGTTGCCAAACGGAGGTGCTATAAAAAACATTCTATTGGATTTTCTTTCAACGGTCTTCCTATAACTAAATAGTCTGCACCGTTCTTAATTGCTTCACTTGGAAAAGCTGTTCTAACTTGGTCGTCATTCATATCTTTTAATCTTATTCCTGGGCATACTCTTTTTATTTTATGATCTAAATCGAATTCATTGAATAAAGGCAAATCCATTGGAGATAGTATTGCACCAAATCCATCACAGCATTTTTTATGAGTTAGAAATGTGTATGCGGTTGCTTGTTTTAAATCATCCCTTTTAAGTGAAGTTAAATGTGATACTACTAAAATATCTATATGGTCTTTTAAATGATTAATTTGTTCAAAACATTTTTCACCGTTTTCATAATGTATAGTTACCATATCAGCACCACGTTCTATTGTCCATTCAATGACTCTTTGAACTGTGCTAGGAATATCATGTAATTTTAAATCTACAAATACGTTATATCCGTATTTCTTATATAATTCTAGTTGTTCTAATAGGGGATGCTGTATTTTAATGCCCCAAATTTTATCTCGCATAGGTGAAATAAATTCTAAGCTCTGCTCAAAATTCATTCCATCTAATGCAACTATAATTCTTTTCATTATAAATATTCATTTAGTGTTGGCTCTGGGGGGTGGATTCGAACCACCACGCCTTCCGCAAGACAATAGGGAAACAACCTACCGCGTCTACCTTTCCGCCACCCCAGATCATCTAAGCTAGATTCCCATTCATTGCTGATATGAGTCTAGTTACTCCTATTCCACCACCTACTCTTGGGATGAAATCGAATTCTAAAAATTCATTGAGCTCTTTTGTAACTCTCGAAGTTCCAAATTTTTCAAACAATAATTTAGCATAACCTCCGTCAGATATATCATGAAACATATATCTCATTGCTCTTTCGTCGGTAGATCTTTCGGCAGAACCAATTGTTTCCATTCCACCTAATATTACATCTATCTTTTTTGCCTTCTCGAATCCTTCTGGAAATTGAGCCATGTTCCAAAAGGGAGATGTATGATTTGGAAATTCAGTAATCATTCCCCAACCAATTTTCTCTTCTTCTTCATGTCCGAGTTCTTCAACTCCGAAATGTTCACACCAATCAGCGTATGTTCTTATATCCAATTCAGGTAAGTGTAGATATTTACAAAGTTCTATTTCCATTTCTTTAAGCGCTTTCATATCGCCTGGAAATTCAAATTCAAACATTGGAAATATAGTTTCGTGTCTACCTTCTACTGGATTCGGTTCCTGCCTGTACGAAGTCGAGAGACAAAAAAACCCCTTCTCGGAGGGGTTTCTTAAGAGTTCATACTCTAACCACATTTGACCCGTTTGCGGGAGTGGCCATATCTGGCCGTTATATTCATAAGTGGCCACTGTCTCTGGATCTTCACAAGCAGCTAATATACTCAGTCTATTTTGAGTGTGTACTTCTAAAAAGCCTTTTTCTAAAAAAAAGGACCTTAATAGGCCCGTTACGTGAGAAAAATGCTTTGGTTCTATAATGCTCGACATATAAGCTTGCTCCTATTTAATAAATCACAATTGTTTTATTTATACACGCGATTCGTAGATTTCCTTAGCTTTGAATAATAATTCTGTCCAATCGTCTCTTTTTTCAATAAACACTTGCGTGTCTTCATTGTCTACTGATATAATTATAACAATTTGAGGTACTGGAATTCCTGTTCTTTCTTCAAACATTATAGCATAGGCTGCAGCTTGAGCAAAGTAACCGTGAATCCATTCTTTCTTTTTGGTTTTACGAGATGTCTTAAAATCTATTATACTGAGCTTATTATTATAAACACCAATACAATCAACCCTTCCTGCCAGTTTAAGATGCTTTGAATACAATGGTGCCTCCAAAGCCAGTATTTCTGAAATGTGTTCGTCCAAAACCGGTTTGACTGATTGGAAATCACTGACAATATTTGGCATAAACCCTTCGTCATAATCCTCCTCGTTGCTTAAATATTTTTCTATAATATTATGAACTTCAGTCCCTCGACGCGCAGCTCTAGTACTAATTTTATTTGCTTCTTCTGGACCTACTCGTTTCCTCCAAGCTTGGATAGCTTCTTCGGATAAAACTTTAAGAACAGTCGTTACGCTGTTAAATGATGATCCGTCTGGGCATAAATATTTTCTACCGTATTCAGTAGTTTCTGCAATCAAATCATCATAACCTAATTCTATTAGGTTGTGTACAAATGTCATGGCAAATTATTCAACTTCTGTCTAATCCACCACATAACGTAACCAACCGCGACGCCTAGTACTACGCCTGCAATAATCCATTCAATCAATGTATAGTCCTTTCTTTATCATAGGCATAATCATAATCTAATGCCGTTTGTTGTATATCTTCTAATAATTGCTCAAATTCATCGGGGTCTAACATTTCTTTATACATGTGTATTGCCGTAGCCATTAATACCCCTGCAACTTCAAATGGAGTTGCACCATTATTAATAGAATCAGCAGTGACTTTTAACACATCACCGTGAGTTTCTATTAGTGTATCAAGATCTTTCTTTGTCATAACTTTACTGCTAGAATTATTAAAATACCGATGAGAAGTATATTAGTCAAAATCATTTGTATACACAAAATCATGTGATACCATACCCATCGATGCTTGTATAAGGTTTGTACGTTCACATTCGTATCTACCTCTTCTTCTTGTTCGTTTTCTATCGGGTGTTTTTTAAAGCCTAGTACAGTTAGTAAATCCATTATTCCTCACGTTATTTCATCATCTCTTTTGTCATTATATAGTCTCTTACAAATCCAGATCTAACGATATCTTTCCAGTCAAACTCAATATGAGTAAATGACTTCATTTGTTCAACTATCCCTAAAAATCTCAATATGCCTTCTTTATCTTTTTCTTTGTCAAAATCAGTCTGGTAATAATCACCACACATGATAAACCTACAATCTGTACCTACTCTTGTTATTACGGAATCTAATTCATGAAAATTTAAGTTCTGCATTTCGTCTACGACGATAACTGAATTATTAATGGTTACACCTCTTATAAATGAGGTACTTATAAAGTTAATAATTCCACTTGCTTTTAATTTTCTAAATGCATCTCCGTCTTCAAATATTTCTGTGCATATCGCTTTATATGGTCCTGTATATGCATCTTTCTTTTCTTCTTCATCGCCAGGTAAAAATCCAATGTCTCTTGTAGGAACGATACTTCGGATTATAGTAACTTTATTGTATTTATTATCCTTTCTTAATACATCTTCAATGGCAAGTGATAAAGCCATAAAAGTTTTACCTGTACCAGCCGAACCAGATAAAATCAAATTATTGTCATTGTTAAATGCTTCTAAGAGTTTTTTCTGGTTTAGAGTCATAGGCTCTAATGAGACCATGTCCTCAACTCGAAACTTCATTCGAGAATTCATTACATAATTTTCATGTTATGTGCAGGATGTTTCTCGGCAACTTTTGCTTGTACTTCCCGAAATCCATCATTGACTTTTATTCCCTGAGTGTTATTTGCTCCGTACCTAAACGCAGGAGTTGATAACAGTTGTGATATGTGAGGATTATCTTTTAAGTAAGATTCCCGTTCAGACATCTTCATTTCTTTTACAAATTCTTCGCCTGTATTATTGTTTTTGAAGTTGTATGACGGCACTCTTTAGCTCCTCTATTTCTTTTTCTAACTTATTTATCCTAGTTTCAATAGGGACATGTGTTGGCAATTCTAATTTTATATCTTCATAGTTGCCGTCAAAAGCACGTTCTTTTCTCATTTTCCACAACATCCATTCATAATATCTTTCTGGTTCAGGATCATCATCATAAGTCTGACTCATCAATATCCCCTTCAGGTAAATAATCTTCTAAACACACAAAACCTACACCCATAGGTGCATTCTCTTCTTCTTGGTAACCTCGTTCAATACAGCTAGTAGGATCTTCAAACCAGTCTATTGCTTCGGTTTCCATTTCACCTGTTGATAGCATAGTAACCATAACAAGTATAAATCCATAAATCATTCGTATCCCTTATAACCTTCCCACCAGTACGGTGCTTCACGACCCCATTCCCATTTAGCGAAATGTTTAGTCGCATGATAGTAATTTCTATAGGCTTGGACGGCATTACCCGGTACTTTACAATTTGGGAATTTATCCATTGCTTGGGCCCATTCGGTTCGAGCGCCTTCTTTAATATTTACTGGAGGGGCAGCTAGTATCATACCCAGCTTTTCCCATGTGGCGTGCTGTTTACCTCGCCTAAAGAAATATTCTTTTGATAATGAAGCAAAATGATAAAAATGCCAATTATAATTTTGCGACGTTTCCATCGTCCATTTGGTACAAGGATGACCAGTATGAACGGCAGTATAATATAGACTATCGCGAATATCACCAAACGCGTAGTATGTTACCATTGACTTTCCAGACCTCGACCTTTTCTTAGTTGGATTTCCATCTAATAGTCGATGAGCTGTACTAAGCATTTGAGCAGATTCCAAAATCATTTTTGGAATATGTTTATCACACATCATCATCGCAGCCTGAGCTGGATCTTCATCTAATACAAATATATTCATAATATCTCCTCTAATACTGTTATTATACCACAGAAATCAGAGTTTGTAAACCTTTTTTATGCTGCTAGTTCTCTTTCAAATTCATCTATTTTATCATCTAGATAAGTTAATTTTTTTCGGAGTTTAAATACGAGTCCATTATTACCTTCCTTCTCGACACGTTTTATATAATTTTGAAGTTCTCTTGAATCCCTTTTAAGTCTTTCGATTTGAGCACCCACGGTATCTCTCCTTTTAACAATTAAAGTTGAAATTACGGTCGCTCCTTTCTCCTAGAGTTTAAACATAAAAAGCCTCACACCATAAGTATGAGGCCTACGAGTTGAGTTCTATAATCTTTGAACATAATATTATATATAAGAATTATTCTTTGATAAGGTTAGGAAAAGCTTCTTGAGTAGCAAGTTTTGTTACTCCTTTATAAAGTCCTTGAAATTTCTTATCTTTCATTGCTAGTAAAAGTGGTGCATCATCGGGGTGTACTACTTCAAGCATTCCGATAAACATCTTTTCTCTTTTGGCAGGTAGCATATTATCTCCTGCACCACCTTTTGCAAAGTATTTAAAATTGTTTTTTACTTGCTTTTGTATAGCTGCAGGTGATACTGCTTTAGAACCTGGGTTATATGGAGGTTCACCTTCAGGCAAAAGAAATGTTATAGCATCGTCGTAAGCTCCTTTAAGAACCATGCGCAATGCAAATGAATTCCATTTATGAAGAACTTGTACTTTTTCTTCTCTTGAAGCTGCGTTTGCAACTTCGGTTAATGCCTCATGGAGAGTATGGTTATTTGGATTTAGCATTATTAAAGTCCTCTATTGATTCAATCAAAAGTTTACATCGTTTCTGAATTAAGTAATTCAAAATCTTACTCTTGGGTGGTAATTTATAATCATCATAGTTATTTATAATCTTAATATGTAGATCTTCAGGTGTTTCACGCAAATCAATCATAGACTTATTTCTACAATAGTTACGATACCATGATGCAGCATATAATAACTCGCCTTCTTCGAGATCTGCGATTATAGAATCTATTTTTTTCTTAGTCAAAGGGGTTTGTCTTTCACCCTTAACAAATGTATCGTCTGCAGATAACACATTAGGTATTCCATCACCGCTATCACCTTTTAATATGTGTTCTAGTAAATACAACCTTGGATTATCTGCTTTAACTGGTTTTTTAGTCATAGGACTAAACTGAGAAACATTAGAATATTTTTGTAGCTGTTTAAAATCATGATCAGCAGATATAATCATAACTTCCTCATGATTTCCAAATTCCTGAGTATTGAATACTAATGCACCAATAATATCATCTGCTTCACACCTTTCCTCATGGATTACTACATACGGCATATTTTCCTTGATCTCATCTCTTACACCGTTAATAATTCTGAATATATTATCCCAATCAAGACTTGATTCCTCACGTCCTGTTTTTCTTTTATACTTGTATTCAGGAAACTGTTCTTTACGCCACGATGAATGATCAGCAGCTATAACCATTTGACCATATTCTTCTCTATACTTTTTATTGTACATTCGTATTGAGTTGAGAATCATATGACGAATTAAGTGTTCATCTATATTAAGTCTCTGGGTAATAATTCCTGCTATCGCAATAGCATTATAATCAAGAATAATCATAATAAAGTCCTTTTAAATTCATAATATATTATACCACAAAAACTAGGAAATGTAAACCTATTTTTTTGGTTTTTCTCCTCTAAATTCTTTTACTGCTATATCAATACAATTAGACATTTCTTCCATCATATCGTGGAAAGGGTGATCTTGGTCTATAGATCCTTGTCTTCTACAAGCAGCATATGCAAGATTAGTTAAAACCTTAATGTCGTTAAGCATTTCTTTGGATATATCATATCCTCTTTCTTCCATTAGATCTTCTACCAAATCCCCCATTATATTAACAGTTTCGAGGTCGTAAGCAACCTCGGTCGGAGGTTTAATCCGATCTATAGGAAATCTAATTACCTGTCCCATTTTTTACTCCAAGGTGCTTGGCGTGTATTTTGCATCCTATAAACTCGTTATAATAATCAGAATTTAATAAAACATCTTTTTCAAATTGCAATTTAGCTTCATAATATGACATTTCACCTTTAGTCCTACATAACTTGAGTATTACTTTTTGAAAGTTCTCTCGGCCCTTGCTTTCCACCAAGCTCTTAACTTTGTCACTGGAGCCATAATAATCCCTCCAATCAGACTCAGTACGCGTACGCACCCGTCTTTTACGAGTTTTAGTAATAGCGAGGGTCTTAGGCTTCCAAAAATTCTTTTTGCCAATGTACCTACGCCCAGTATCAAGCTCCACAATTTCATAAACAAATCCTTGATAATCTTCAGGGGTTTGGTTATAATGTTCATCATTGTAATACCACATATTTGTATTTATTCTTCATCATAGTAATCCTCCTCTTCTCCATCTTCTTCTAGTTCTATTGGTTCTCCGCAAGACGGGCAATATTGAACTTCTTCGTCATCGTCTTCGAATACTATCTTGAACTGACTTCCACAGTAATCACATTCGTCCATGTCTGTCTCCTTTAAGTTAGGTCTTTAGATAATACGTAGCTTTCTAATTCTCGAAAACCACCGATCATTTGGCCATCAATAAAAACCATTGGAACAGTTCTCCATCCTGGGTTCTCCTCAATCACACGATCACGGTCAATGTCTCGACCGATAACCAAATTTTCGTATTCAATTCCTTTCTTATCTAGCAATTGTTTTGCAGCTTCGCAATAATTGCATGGGGGACTTTCTTTAGTATACAGTGTAACGTTCATTAAATTTCACATCCACCAGCAGTACAAGCTAATTCTTGAGATCCAACTGTCATATCTTGGTTCTCATATTTTGCAAGTGCAGACCAATCGACGTCTTTAGGCATTTTAGAAAGCATTTCCTTATATGCTTCTATGTCGCAATCTTGATATGGTGCTTGTTGGTATGTATGTTCACTGAACGGAAGAAATGAAACTCCACTCATCCATTCAAAGTTATCATACACCCATGCACCTACCTCCAACCATTCATCTTCTTTTACTGAAATGGTTACCGAAGGTTTATGTTCACACCAGTGTTTTTGATAAGTTAACCACAATTCTAATTGTTCAATTGCAGTCATATCCATACGAAATACTGCCTTTTTAGGTGCTTTCATAGGAAATGAAAATACTGATGTGTGACCAGGATTCATCATATCATCTTCGATTGGAAATCCTGCGTCTACCATTAGTTTTGTCAAAGGATCTTTTTTGTCTCCTCTAACTGTTCTAATGTAATATGGGTTGTGTCTAGCGTGAATACCGGATGCGGCATCAACTAGTTGGCTTACAGTGCCTGACGGTTTAACACACGTAATGGCGGCACTCTGAGGTATACCAATCTCTTTAGCAAGTTTAGCATTTGTAGCAATGGCCCTTTCTCTAAGTTCGTTTAAAAGTGAATCTAGATTTCCAGCTTTACCGTTAGTTAAAGCGTTGTCCATGATTCCAGTTATTGATACTCCTAGTAACCTTTCTTCTTCACAGTTCTTTCTCCACTCTTTACTTACGTATTTGAAATTTACGAGTGTAGATTGAAATGTTCCAAGCATTGCAGCAAGTTCAACCTTTTCTAATAAGGTTTCTCTTGTATCAGTATCTCTTACTACTATTTCAGATAGGTTACAGAATTCACGATCACGCAATATGATTTCTGAACATGGGTTAGTTCCATATTCATGTCCTTCAGTAACTCGTCTTCCATTCCTTGCAGCCTGTTCAGTTGCAGATGCACGATTAAAGATACCTCTTTCACCTGACTTGGAATCATAAAGAGCTTTCCATTCATCCATGAATACACCCATATCAGGTTTTTCAGTATAAGCAGCAGAGTTATTAGCAAGAGCCCTTTGTCCTTGTTGCTCCCACCATTGACCAGCTTTAGCATGTCTCATCCTATCATCTGATAGATTTGATAGTGAAATAAGAGCTGACCTTCTAACTCCACCAACTACTACTATTTCAGCAATCTTGCAAACTAAGTCGTGACATTCTATTGAACTTAGTTTTCTACCAGCAGCCCTTTTAAATATTGCAGTTACAAATTTGAATAAACCGTTTAATGGTTCAGGTCCTGATGCTCTTCCTCCAAAAGTTTTAAGTGGAGTTCCAGCTGCTCTAACTTTACCCAAATCCCATTTAGGTATTTGACCAATGTATAGCATTCCAACCAGTTCTTTAAGAGCTTTAGCCCAACCTAATTTAGAATCTGCAACTGTAATAACAGTATCAGAAGGAAAGAACTCCTCAGCTACAACTGGAAGTTTAGATACGTGTTGTCTTTCAACGGAGAAACCCACACCAGTACCATTCATTAAGACATATAATATCTCATCGAATGCTTGTACTCTATCAACTGCAACATACGAACAATTATATCCTGCGATGTTTTCTCTTTTAAGAGCTTCGCCAGCTGTCATAAGACACCTCATCGAAGGCATTACTTGAGTCTGCAAAATAGCATTTTCAAGCTTATCCCTTAAAGATTTTTTTAAGTCGTAGTTGTGCATTTCTTTTAAATGCTCTTCAAAGAAATCAAAGTAGCGAGCAATTGTCTCGCTCCAGTTTTCTCGTCTTCCTTTTTCTGGAAGCCATCTAGAATACCTAGATAAGTGTATAAACTCTTGGTAAAGAGTTGGCAAGTGGTTACTTGGCATGAATCTCTCCTGCAATAATATATTTAAAATTTAGATTTATTTATTTTCTACGCGCTTTCTCGATGGCCCTAGAACCGAACCAAAATGAAATAATTGCAGCAAAAATTGCTTTTGTTTCATCATCCCATAATAGATTTATAGCTTCGCTAAAATCAGTTCCTTTTTCTAGTGCTTCCATCAGAAGCGTAATCTCAATAACGCAGAATAGCCCAAAAAAGGCATAAGTTATGACAGGACGTACGGATCTTTGTAAAGCGCTGATCCAACCTCCCGTGTTTGATATGGCAACGTCATGTTCAATAAGGCGCTTATGCTCTTCGGCTGCACCCATTTCATTGTACATTTTGATGTCATGGTCGTACCCGTCTTTCCTAAGTTCTGCCATTACTCTCATTTTTTCAAGTTCGTGCTTTTGGTCACTCTTCTTGGCAAACGAGTCAGTAATCGCGGGTACTGCAGAACCGGCAAACCCTAATAGGGATCCTAGTAGTGATAACATTATTTAGTTCCTTCGTTTCTTCTAAACATTTTTCCGATGGAATACTTATTTCTTCCATCCATCTTTTTAACTCTAACTCCAGTTGGATTCATATCAACTCCTCCACCTGCTATTGAATTAGCAGCTACTTCTTCCATTTCTTCTTTATTAGATTTAGCCCACTGCTTTTTGTACTTAGCAGTTTGCCTATCTGGATATTTTTTCTTTGTCCTAGGATCTACTTCATCTGGATGTCCTTTTGGAACAGAATATGCTATACCTGTTGGACCATAAGCTTTACCTTCTTTAAGTTTTATATAGCCATCAAGAACCTTTTTAATATCATCGGGTTTTCCAATTAATTTTAATCCTTTTCCAGATTTGTTAATAGGTTTACCTGTGACATTGTGTTTTTTCATCAGAGCTTGAAGAGCTTTATTTTTTGGATCTGCACTTTGTATTACTCCGCTTCCTGATCCAGCACCACGGCTATATTCTAAAAAAGTTTTCATCTTGTTATATCCTCCAGCGAAACATATATTTGTTGTTTTGTAGATATGTGATGGACCTTAAATATTGGTTCTCCAAAAATGTGATCTACGGGTTTAAGTCCTTCGTTAACTATAACCTTAGTTCTTTCCTTAGCAATAGGCTCACCTGTTAAAGGTGATGCTACGTCTTGAGTAAGTGTATATTCACCGGGAAATAAATTTCCATCATCATCTTGGTGCCAACGTTTTTCTTCTGGTAAAAACTCATCTGGATCTATTTCCATTTGAGAAAGTACCTTTTCAAGTTGTTCATCATTCAACTTGCCATCTTCTTTTAATAAAAATAATGCGGCTGCATAGGATGCGAGCCTTGACTTACCAAAGGGGAGTTTGTTAAGTATTCTTTTTAAGTTGAAGATTAGCCTGTGAAAATAGCTATATTCACTTTTTTCCTCAGGTGTTTCTGGGCTTCTGAGTCTTTTTCCGTCTTTATCTATCAGTCCTAATTCAAATGCTTTCATCTTATTCCAAGGCGTTACAAGATGTTTTAAGAAACGATACGTATAATACGTGTCAGCTGCTCTTGATATTATTCCCATTAGATCTTCCTCAGTACCCTTATTATTCTATCATCAAGAGGCGTTTCAATATATTCTTCCTCTTTTAAATAATTTAAATATACAAGAAACGTTTTAAGTGCCGAATGATGTTGTCCTTCAACTTTAAAGAATAACATTCGTGTTGCAGCTTTGATACCAAACACGTTATAAATTATAATTATGTGATTGAGTATCAAACGCTCTTGTAAATCATCATAAGCAGAGTATCTTTTAAAAAGTCTTTTAAGGTATTTAAATCTTTGCATATCATCTTTAAATTCCTCAATCGAACAACACTGCCTATTGTTATAGTTATTAGACGCGAATAACGAAAAATTGCTATTAGTTAATTTGTCAAATACTTTCATAATATCCCCAGGTAAATTACTCTTACCTGATTATATATTACTCTTCGATGACCTCATTTAACTCTTCAATCAAATCTTCTTTTTTCTTACGTCTATCAAGTTCAACACCGTGCTGACGACCTAAAGCTTCTAATTCTTTTTTGCTCATGTCTTCGAGTGCTTTAGATGAAGGAGCTTCGTTAAGTTGCTCTGCAACAGGTTCACTCTTTGACATTGTGGTTCCGTTCCATGCAGCACAATGCTCTTCTGAAAGGTTTGCACCTTTTAGTTTTTCTCCGTCTTCGGTGTAATAACCGTCAGGACGAGCAATTGCTTCTGAAAGCCAACCCGGTTTTTGAATATTATATTGATTTGTCATGTATGCCTCTCTTTGCGATATCATTATTTACGTATATCTCTCAGAGTCCTAGGCTCTGGAGATTTAGAAGCAGCGGCCGAACCGTCTTGCTTTTCAGTAGGATAGTCATGGACTACCTTACCCTTGAACATAGCATCTATAGCACCTTTAGTCATGTCTGCCATAGCTCTAGCGTTATGCCCATCAGTTTCAGGCTCTACCCAATCTGCTTTAGGTGATGCTTCATGAGTGGCTTTCACTTTTTCTTCTTTCATTTCAACTTCCTCATTATAAGGCCCTTTATCAGTAACAGACATTGGAGGCCTAAATCCATTGTCTCTTGCTTTCACTGCTGCTTCGATCTTGCTTCGGGCATGGATATTTCCTTCCTTCTGCTTAGAATCACGAATATGATAAACGAACATTTGCTGTTCTTTATCTTCTTTTTCTACAGCTTTAGTGACAGCTTTTCTCTTCTTATGAAGATATTCATCAGAATCGTCTGTATCACCATCATTATCGATGTCTTTGTCCTTACGATTCTTAAATTTCTTTTTGGCGGCCTTAGGATCGACTTTATCTAGTCCTTCACCGTCGTCAGATTTGTCGTTAGACGCATCTTCTTTCTTGACTTCTGACATACTCATGTATTTCTGAGCTATGCCTTTTATGTCATCTTCATCAAAATACATAAGTTGCTCCCCTTAGTTACATTAATATTTGACTGGCAATAACTGTTGCGCCTGCAACAACTACTATCCAGAATAATCTATTTATAATCGAAATGGTTCTAGTGTTTTCATTCACCGCCTTTTCAATATTATCTAGCTTTTCTGAGAATCTATTCATTCTCTCACCCATATTATCATGATCGTCTTTCAATGCTTCTATCTTCTCCTCTGCTCTAGCCAAAGCAACCATCATATCAGCAAGCTTATCAACTTTCTGTTCTATTCGAGTAAGTCGATCTTCTACTCTATCGGTCGGTGAATTTAGTGCCATTTTAGTCCTCTAAAATTTTAATAGGATGCATTTTACCATTCATTTCCTGCATCTCTATTTTGCCTTGTTTACAAACCCACTGCGGCCCGCCTGATCCTTGGTTTCTAAGTACCTTACGTTTAGTGGCCAAACAATGAGATAACGAATCCCTTGGAGTAAACTCCGTTGGTTTATCTACAGGATCTCCTCCCATAAACATCATTAGTATAAAACCTTGAAATATCTCTAACATTACTAGTTACTAACTCCGTTTTTGAGTTGGTCGATTTTATCTTCCAACTTTTTAATTCTAGTTTCATAAAATTCTAACGTCAATTTTTGTTGTTGGTCATAAGGGGCTTTACCTTCATCTATGTCGGTAGCTAGTTTTTCCAACTGACCAGCTAAATGTTCTATTAACATAAACTGTTCTGCGTCAGCCGGAAGACTTCCCATTTCACCCCTTGGCCATTTGATCCTAAATTCAGTATTCTTTTCAAGATCACTAGCCATCAGGGTTTGTTCAGTCTCTAGTTTATTAAGCCTTTCAATAATTCCAAAATATGCCCACGTAGCTATCGCCACTCCAATAATCATGCTAATGATGTTTCGGAGTGGCAACGCAACTTCAGTATTTTCGTTCAATTTATTGGCCATGTTGTTATTTATCAGAGATTGCTGCCATTGTCAATATTTTGACAGTACTATAATTTGACAGTAGAAATAGTCAAATTTTTGACAATTTTAGAAATTCAAAATCCTTTCTTGAAAATACTGCTAATATAAATGTCAATTAGGCATCCTTCCTTTGCCATATTGCCCATAGGATCCAGACAGCAATTAAACCCATTACTCCCTGTGAACCTAAGCTAGTTATCATTGCTGATACATTGTCAACTACGCTTAAACCCTGAGGCATAAAAGGCATATTGCCTAACCCCAAAACTTCAGCTATAATGACAAGAGCGGCAAGGCTGACGCCAACTTCTGCTAGCGCTGATGCCCATTTTTTGACAGTTGTTAAAACTTCCATTTACTTCTCCTTAAATTATTTCCGTAATATAATATAATTCGCTTATACCATTACGAAATTAATTCTCTTCACTTTTAGATGCCAAGTAAGCAGCAATGGCCATCTTATGTTTTTTCTTTTTAGACTTTCCTTTAAACTGAGGGGCATCAGATTTTTGAAAGTCTTTTACATAATCGGCAGCAGTGCTATTCTTTCCTAGCTTTTCTAAAAGTTTTTTAAGTGTTATCATAGACCAAACATTTTCTTTAAATGCTTTTTAATAATAGGTCTTGCATCACCCTTTGGATTTTTCATACCAGCTGCATTTAAATCGTCAAATAAAGAATCATCTCCTATGAAAAACGATATTGCGTCCTGTGCTTTTTCACCGTCTTTACCTAAGATAATAGGCTTCTTTAAGAGTTTTCCCAATTTATTAGCAGAAGCTTTATCTGTTGCTACATGCCAAGTTCCTTCACCCATGAATTCTCCGAATGAAGTTAACTTTGGATCTTGATGATGAAAATTTTTAGAATAGTCTACACTTTCTTCAGCATTTCCTAATTGAGCTCCTTTAGGCGCTTTATAAACCGTTTGTAAAGCCTTAATTAGCTTTGGAATATCTTTTAATGGAATACTAACATATGCTCCTTTAAAACGTTTTTGATGACCAGGCATAGGTTCAGCTTGACCTATTTGAACACCAAATCCTTGTTTTGCAGCATATCTAGTTAGACTGATATGTTTTGATCCACCTTTCCATTCAGTAGCTTCTTCTAAGTTCTCAGCTGACATTTCTTCTACTCCTTCTAGAGTCATTATGTTTATTTGGCCTCTTCCGCCGGGTTTCCACTCAACTACTTTAGCACCTACTTGTTTTGCTAAGAAATCAGGGTACTTATCAGAACTCATCCAGTTAGCCATACGAACTTCAAAGTTCTTTCCTTTTTTAGTAACCTTCTTAATACCTTTACGACTTAAGCCTAGTTCATCCATAGCCATATCAAGATCATATCTTAAATCCCCAACGTTTCCTTTATAAGCTTCCATTTTTGCAAGAGAAACTTTACTCTTTGGCTGAGCTTCTCTGTTTGCTTTAGCTAAAGCTGCTCTTTGAGTTGGTGTTAATTTTTTAAGACGAGCGTGTGGATCGTCCTTTTTCTTTTCTTCACCTATAATGTTAGGTAATCCACCAGCAGTTGTCATCCGCTTTAATATCTTTTCAGCACTTTTTACATCTCTTTTGCTTACACGTAATTCACCATTTTTCCAAGTATGGTCGATTCCAGCTTTGTCTAATTTTTGAGATACTTTTGACTCATATCCTTCGTCAACAGATTGTTGACCCGGAGTCATTTGTTTACAATGATTGGTGTACTCATCGGTACCCATCTCATATACTTCTTTAAAACTTTTCATTTTGTTGCCCCTTCGTATTCTTTAAAAGTTTTTGTTGCTCCTTCCAGCGGTTCTATTTGATCTAACCACTTTCTGAATTTACCTTTATCGGTTTCAATTAAAACATAATTACTACCTAATTGTAAAACATTTCCAATTTCATGAGACTCTTTAATAACTATAAGTTGACCTTCTTCATAAAGGTTTCCTTCAACATATAATTCTCTTTCATTTGAAACTTTTTCAAGCTCTATATGCTGACGAAATTTATAAGACTCTTTAAGGTTCATACCTTTACGTACGTCATTAAAAAGCTTTTGACCTTCTTTAAATCCAGAAGGTAATCCTTTACTAAAGGTTTGAAAATC
>MDSZ01129963.1_pt1 | contig 17666 bp, 14 predicted proteins | sample 811201 | NCBI WGS metagenome assembly MDSZ01 (sample SAMN05326647, study PRJNA326480) | marine metagenome | isolation source: seawater | place: Indian Ocean: North | collected 2010
CCAAACAATACACCGCCCTTAGAAATCTGACTTGCTATTTCTAAAGTTAGAAATGACTTCCCTGCGTTTGGGTCGCCAGCTAGTAAGTGAAGTGCTGATTCTTTTAAAACATCTTCAACAATCCACTTAACTTGTGTTGGTTTTACAACCATTGCAGGAATAGTTATACGCTTGTAGGTATTAACTGGATTTAATAAATTATCTAATTCAGCTAGCCCCACTGAAACGAAGTCTTCCCCAAATCTATTGAGCAATTCTACGAGTTCAGTGGAGTCAATGCTATTGCGAAGAGACATCGACAAAATGGCTAGCCAACCCTCATCTTCTGCTTTAAGCACTTCGATTTCCCCAAATAGATATGGGTACAACTTAAGAAGTGCTTGTTCAATGGTCAATTAAACCACCAACTTTAATTGTGGTTGTGGAGTTGGACTCACAACTTCGTTGTGATCCAACGAACTACACAATTCGGGCATACAACTGCAACAATCACATCTGTATTCTTCGTTGTCGCAGAAAAAATCCCTTTTATTACACACTGGACAAAGTGAATTGTCCTCAATAAGTGCTAAACTAGGTCTCATAAGACATACCCCCTTTCTCACTTGCGAGGTGGAGATTTTGAGGGCGAGTCTTTTTAGAGAGGGGAGCTGAAGACTCCTCTTTCTTTTTTTCCTCAAGCTTTTGTTCGGCAATCCATTGACTTAAATCTTCTTCGCTGACTCGCCAATTTGTGCCTAGTTTGAAAGCAGGCAAGTATTTACTCTTTGCCCACTTTCGTAATGTTGAGACTGGTATTGAAATTAATTCAGAAACTTCTTCAAGATTGAGCAACCGCATATTCAACCTCTTCGCTATATTGATTTAATTTCTTTAGGGTTTGAATAGTCGGCTCTACAGTTCCATTTAAGTATCTGTATAAACTGACTTCTCGCACCCCTGTTTGTTGACTTAAATTGAAAACGCTACCTGCTTTTTCAACTAAGTTGCTAATGTCTTCTCTGTCGAGAATTTTTATCTCTGTCACTAATGACCTACTTTCTGCTCTTTCGAGCGTTGCTAATACAGTAAAAAAAGATTTTTAAAAATGTATCTTTACTTACTATCTTAGTATACTATAATCGAATTAGTGTTTTTATGATAAACCTAACGAGTAAAATTTTCGCGAAGAGGAATTAATGAAAGTATACATAACACCAGTTGAAGTGGGAGAGCCGAGAGGTAAAACGACCACACGCCCTATGCGTAAACAACTTACTCAAAGCTATTGGGCAGAACACTACACCTATGAAAATATATTTACTCTTCCTAATAGATTGGCTTTTGTAGGTAATCAAGATGACTTCGGTTTTGACCTCGCGAGTGATAATGAACTAAAGGTCGTAATCAACTGCGACCTAAAGTTCAATCAATTAGTTAATTTTAAAATGCAAGTTGAGGGAATCAGTAGAGAGCAAGAGCTTTCTTTTAATACTTTATTTACTGCTTGTTGGTTGACTCTTTTTCAGCAATTCAACTACAACCCAATGAAGTCTTTAGTTAAAGAACAAGAGAGAACTTATGTTAAAGATTTTGATTATATGACCAAGTTTCCTAATGATATTAGAGCAGTAGGTCTGTTCATTAATAACAAACAACTTAATGAACAAGTTGGTTGCTCGTGGAAAGAGTTAGGTTTATTGTTTCAATCTATGAGATATTTAGCTTTTGTAGATTTCTTTAAAGACAATGACCCTCTTAAGTGGACATCAGTTGCACCTATATTCGATGACTTTAAAAGCTACGAAAAGTTTATGGACAATGTAGTTAATAAAGAAACAAGAATTAAAGCAGACTACGATTTCTCTAAAAGACTTTATAACAATACAAAAACTTATTTAAATCGTGCGGTTGAGAGTGGAATACTTATTCGTGGTGGAACAGGAAATATAGGCGGTAAGTTAAGTGATAAATCTAAAGAGATTCTTGAAAAATATATTCAAATTACAAATCAAGACAAAAAAGTTTTAGAGCATATAAAGTATGAGGTAAGAAAATGACAACCGAAAATATTTATAGACACCCTAATGCAAGTAGTTGGATTGTTCGTTGGCGTGATAACAAAGGCGTTAAGAAGTCTAAAAATTTTAATGATAAAAAGTTTGGTGGTAAGGCTAAGGCTTACGAGCAAGCAGAGGCTTTCTTAAAGATAACTCAAGCCGAGCTAATACAGGGAACTTACCTAGATCCGCAGAGAAATAAAATTTCTCTTGCGGATTTCAAGCACGAAATAGGTTTAGAGAAAGCTACTCACAAAAATTCAACAGTAAGAAATCTTGAGGACATATGGAATAGTGCTATCGCACCTTATCCGATTGCTGATAAGTTTATTGGAAATATAAGAGCTAATGATATAGACAAGCATATACGAGAGTTAAGAAAACCTAATGGCGAAATGTATTCTCGTTCTTATATAGACAAAGTCCACCAATCAATAAGTGTTTTGCTAGAACACGCTGAAGAAATGGATTTAATTAGAAAGAATCCTGCTAAAACTAAGCTCTCAAAAAAGAGCATACCTAAAAAACAAAAGTCGAAAAAGTTTTATCTTAATGAATTTGAAGTTAGAGCTATTGAAGTAGAAGTAGCTAAAACCCACCCAATCTATTCAGCTTTGTTTGGTCTAATGGCCTATACAGGTTTACGAAGTGGGGAAGTTAGAGCTTTGACCTGGAGTGATATTGATTTTGAAAAAGCTACTTTACGAGTTAATAAAAATGTTGATGATGACAACAATATGCATATAAATCTAAATGACCCAAAAACTGATAAATCAATTAGAACTTTAGCCCTCTCAAAGATGACAGTTGATAAATTAAGAGAACATAGGAAACTCTTACCAGTGGATTGCGAAATAGTATTTCCGAATATGAGAGGTAATCAAAATGGAAGTCAAGTTGTTTGCGATAACCCAATTAGAGCAAGAAACTTAAAGCGTAGAGTTTTAAAGCCTGCACTTGAAAGGTTGGGGTGGGATTCTAGAATTGCACTTCACGACTTTAGACATACAAGCGTTTACTTACTTGTTAAAAAAGGTGCAAGCATACTAGCTATCTCTAAAAGATTAGGACACGCAAGTATTCAGATTACTGCTGATACATATTCAGAATTGTTTGAAGATGTTGACCAAGATTTAGCTAAGAAGTTAGATGAACTTGAGTTAACAGTATTGGAATCGAGCGTAGCTCGATCCAATGAAAACATAATTGGATAAGCACTGCCTATCTCACATTGCATAATTTTTATTAAAAATTCGTGCGGGGTGCTTAACTTGAGGGGTAAAGCAAGCTAGCGATTTTTATAGCCCCCTACCCTTATGCATATCAGTAAACTCAACCCCCCTTTGACACTACCAAAACTCCCAAAAGTATCTGTTAGATGAAAAAACAAAAGCCTTAACACCTCTATAAACTCTATTAATGCCTGCCCACTTGAATAAATAATAGCTTTAGTGCCTGTATTAATTGCAGAAATGCCTAGTTCATCTCTACAAAAGGGGCTTTCGAGTCCGAAAACTCCGAAAACCTATTGAGCTTTGACCTTTGCAATCGGCTTAGTGAGTCCATAAATCCATAAAGTATGGTTGTTAGTTGGTCGTGAAACTAACTATTACAAGATTTAGATTACATTTATGTGCGTATGGTCTCTAAAAACTGATTGTATTTTTGAGACGATTTTGAAATCTCATATTACAGTCGCTTAGTAAATATCCTCAATGATTGTGGGCTTTTAGCTAAATCATATCAGATAACATACCCCCATTTCGAGTCGCATAACTCTAGTAATAATTAGAGATAATTGAAATAGATTATTTCAAAGTATGAACTTCTTGAGTATGTTGAATATCTTGAACATCTTGAGTATCTTGAGCAACTTGTTTCACTTGACATTGTTATCAAATGCTTATAAAAAGTTAGTTTAATTCTCAGCTAACTCTCAGTATTATCTAATTAACCTATGCATATGAAAAAATCAATAAAAATTGTATTAGGAATGTTTACACTATTAATAATTGTCGGTGCAGTCGTTTATTCAAACTTATCTAATCTGAGAGGCAATAGATATTGTGAAATACTTTTGGAGTATGATGATGCAACAGAGGTATGGGGAACACAGGGTTTAAATAAGTGTTCTCAAGCTGATTGGGAACAATTAGACTTTAAAGAAATTCAGCTTTCAAATAATGCAAACTCAATTATTGCTAACGGTCCTAGATATTTTGTTGTTAATGGAAGTGAAGGTATGGTCTTGCCTGAAGAGGAAACAAGGTTTTTTGGAAACATTGAAATGCAAAAACTAGCAACTGTAAAAATTGATGATACAAAAAATTATGTAGAGAATTTTGTCTCAAGAGATAATGTTTGGGTCTTTGACAAAGGCGAGGAAATATATTCCATAATTGATAAAGATGGTAATGAATATGTAATGCAATCATATTCATTAATCGTTGATAACACTTTAAAAGAATCAGATTTATCTAATTTAGGGTCTAAGCTTAGTTTGCCTGATGGGTGGAAGTTTACATCAAGAGTATTGGATGCTGAATTGCTAGCTCCTGCAAATGGAATGGCAATTGTCATAAAGGATGACCTTGCAAACTCTTATCAAAAATTACCTTAGAATTAAACTAAATTTTTCTAAGTAATAAATTTAGAACATTTTTAAAACTGTGACCAATCTGTGACTCGCTCACTATTTAATTCTGTTTTATTTACCGCTCACTGCAACCTAGAGCCTGTTTACAACGAGCGTAAAATCAAACTAAATAAGTTATAATGAAGAAAGGTCAAATGGTTAGCCCTTATCTGAAAAACAAGGGGTCGGCAGTTCGATTCTGCCTCTGGCCACAATAAACATAGGCTCAATTGGTCTTTGAATAAAAACATGATAAGCTTAAATTTGTTAAACCATAATTTTATGATCGAAAGTTATAACAGTACTCTTTATTACCTTGATCCAGGAACAGGTTCTTATTTATTACAAGTCATACTTGCTGCTGGAATCACACTAGGAATTTATTTTAAAAGTTTTAAAAATATGATTTTTGGTTTTATCAGTAAGCTTAAAGATAAAAAAAATACTAGTTAAATATTTTGCTCAAAACTTCTTCAACGTTTTTACTTTGAAATTCTGGTGAAAAAAGGCTTTCTATATAGTCAGACACTTTATATTCAAAATCAAACAGAACATTAATATCTATGTTATTCAAATCAATTACAGGACCAATTCTATTCCTTATCATATTTTCAATTAGATCTAATTGAAGCTCTTTATTTCTTAGTTTTCTTTTTATTTTCTTTGGAGTGTCAAGAAAACCTACTATTTTTTTTGTTGAATAAAAGTACTCTAAAGATATCCCTGACCAATCAGTAATCAAATAGTCAAATTTCTGAAAATCGATCTTATTAGGTAAATAAAGGTTAGTATTTTTATTTTCTCTCAGTTTTGTCACATGCTCTATATCCATTGGATGAGGTCTTAAAAATATTTTTTTTTCACTGTTTTGTAATATTTCAATCAAGTTTAAAAATTGCTTATTAAAATTATCTGAAAATAAATTATCTTGACCCCATGAGGGAGCAATTAATACATTATTCGTATCTCTACTATTTTTATCGCATCTTTTTAAGTTCTGGTAACCAACGGTTATAACTTGAGTTTTTTTAATATTAATTAAAAGCTCAAGCTGACTCGTAATTGTATTGTTTGGTGACAAAATTATATCGTACCCATTAAATGAATTTTCAGCATAATTTTCATTTGGACTTACTAAAGAATGAAAAAAGTAGATATATTTTGGCCTTTTCTTTTTTGGTAGAATTTTAGACTTTGTAAAATAAAAATTTCCTATCCCAGGCGTTGTAGTGATAAAGTAATCACACTCTAAATTTATCAGAGATTTGTTAAGCATTTTTTGATTTTCGAAAACAGAAACTTTTTTATTTTTAATATCAAAAATTTCTAAATTTCCTAGTGTAAATATTTCATATTCAATAGATAATTTTTCGAGCACATCTAGATAAGGTTTTGTAAAATTAAAATAATTTTGATTTTCTATAAATACAATTATTCGACTCATTAAAATATTCTAGTTTTATTCATATAGTTTTTAAATGATCAAACGAATCTTCAGAATTATAATTAATATGAATTCTGTGAAAAGAATAGAAAAAATATCATCGTTAACATTGGCTGCTGGAGACACTTTCTTTAGTAATAACCAGGAAAACAAATTCTTCTTTAATAGTTTAATAAATTCAAAGAAATTATTTTTCGAGGATTCAGGTATTTTTGAAAACTATTTTTTAATATCCAATGAGACCATCTTTAAAGAAAGTAAAATCCCAAAAATTATTTTTAACAAAGAAATAATAAATTATGGAAGTTTAGGTTCATTAATATTTTTCTTAAATAATATTTCAACAATTCCAGATAGACTAATCATAAATTATCTCGATAAAAAAATTTCTGATTTAGATTTCCACAATCTGTTAAGTGATGAAATAAATCAAAATATAATCTCAGCCAATTTAGTAAATAAAGAAAGCAAATTTGAAAATGAGAGTTTTTATTATAAAGATAATAATTATATATTTAATGGCTTTGTAATTTTAGATAAAAAAGTTTTAAAAAAAATTCTTAATCTTGATCAAGATTACTTTTATCTAAATATTCCCTATTTGTTTAATTCAAATATTTTAAATGACACTAATTTAAAGATAATCAAGAATAATGATTTAATTCAAGAAGTTAGAAACAAAAATGATATCGCACAAATTCTACTTGGAAGTAAAAGTAAGAGTCTGAGGAATTTAAGAAATATTAAAACAGCAAAAATTCCAAAATTTATCACAATTGATGAAGATAATTTAAAGAATTTAAGAAGAGAACTAAAAGAATTTAGTAATCAAATTATTATTAGAAGCGATTCAGACGCAGAAGATTCATTCCATAAATCAAGTGCTGGAAAGTTTCTATCTATAGGGCCTATTGACAATAATAATTTCAACAAGGTTGTTCATTCAATAAAGTCAGTTCTAAAAAGCTACACCTCTACAACCTCAATAAAAAGAGTAATCATTCAAGATTATGTAAAAGATATAAAAACTAGTGGAGTTATTACTACAAGGCTTATTCAAAATGGTGCACCGTATTTTTGCATATCTTTTTCTGAAGGCAGCAGTTCTGATAATGTTACATCTGGTAGATCTAATGAATTAAAAAATGTTTATATTCATAAAAATGTAAACAAATTGGACAAAAAGTATAAAAAATATCAAAAATTGTTAAATTTGATTAAAGAGCTTATTGAAATAACAAATTATGAATTGTTAGATATTGAATTTGCAACTTCTAAAAATAATCAAATTAACTTGCTACAAGTTAGACCCCTTTTGTTAAAAAACCAACTTAAAGATAACAAAAAAAATCTTGTTAAAAATATTAGAAAATTTCAGCAGTTGCAAAATAGGCATCAAAATATCTATGGGTCAAAAACTATATTGAGCAACATGAGTGATTGGAACCCTGCCGAAATGCTTGGTGAATCACCAAATTATCTTTCTTTGTCTTTGTATAAAACTTTTATTACTAACGATTCTTGGCATAGGCAACGCAAAGAATTTGGCTACAGAGGTGAAGTAGATCAACAATTAATGTTTAATTTTGGAAATAAATGCTTTATAGACATAAGGGGTTCTTTAAATAGTTTTTTAACTAAAAGTTTAAACAGTAAGGAGTGTGAATTAATAATTGATTCTCAAATTGATAAATTAAAGAACAATCCTGAATTCCATGACAAGATAGAGTTTGAGATAGCGGAAACATCTTACATTTTCGACCTAGAGAATAAGCTAATTAAAAACTATAAACAAATTTTACCTGAGTCATCAATCAATCTATGGCTGGACGATTTGAAGAGTATAGAAAAAAATTATGAAAAAATTCTAAATATAAATAACCGTAAAATAAATTCTTATTACAAAAGACTGAATTCCAATATGGATTTTTTAGATAAACAAACAATTAATGCTGTCAAAAAAAATATGTCTATACCTTTTGCACACCACGCTAGGTTAGCTTTTATATACTTTTCTCATCTAAATAATTTTGTTCAAAATGAAGTTATCACCTTGGAAGAAAAACAAAACTTACTTAATAATCTTCAGACTATTTCTTCTCAATTTTCCAGGCATCTTCTTGATGTTAAAAATAAAAAAATGAGTTATAAAAAATTTGTACATATTTATGGTCATACCAGGCCAAATAGTTATGATTTAAATTCAAGTAATATCAATCAAAAAGGAAGAGATTTCATCGACTTCCTCATTGATAATGTAAAAAATTATGAGCAAGATACTATTGATATTACAAAACCTTTAAAAAAGATTGATGATTACTTAATCAAGAACAACTACAGAATAGAATCTAAAAAATGGCATGATTTATTCAAAAATACAATTAGCTCAAGAGAAAGTTCAAAATTTATGTATTCAAAAGCAATAGACCTAACTTTAAATCAATTAAACAAAGAAGAAACTTTTGATAATTCTAGATTGATTGATTTAGATTTTGAAACATTTATCGAAACAGGAAAAATATCTTATGTTGAAAACTATACAAACCTTGAATTACCCGATGTAATGATTAACTCTAATGATTTTTTGTTTTTTGAAAATTTAAATACTAAACCAAATTTTGTTGGAAATACGCTTTCAAAAGGGGATATTATTTTAGGCTCAGAAAATAACATGAATCAACTAAAAAATAAAATTGTCTTACTTCCAAACGCAGATCCAGGTTGGGATTGGGTTTTTAGTATTCCAATTAAGGGTCTTATAACAAAATACGGAGGACCTAACTCGCACATGGCTATTAGAGCAGCTGAAAAAAATATAGTAAGCGTTTTTGGTGTTGGTGATGATTTATTTAACCAAATTCAACAAACTAAAACATTAGAGATAGATCCTAAAAATAAAAAATTATATTTTAATTTATGAAAAATATTTTAATTTCTACGAACTCAATAATTAAAAATGATGAAATTTTTTATTCTGTTGACTCAAGTTGGTATGAATATTTTAAAAATGATTATGTTATATCAGTTCCTAATAATATTGAACTTTTAAAAAATTATTTATCGACTCCAGCTATATCTATGATTGTCTTATCTGGTGGTGGTGATATCAAGTCAAATAAATTATCTAAAGGCCCCTTTGACTTGCAAAGAGAGCTAGTAGAAGAGTCACTAATCAAATATGCAGTTAAGGAGAATATCCCTCTATTAGGAATATGTAGAGGAATGCAAAAGATATTAGCTGAAACAGACAAAACGATTGAGTTTGTTATTAATAAAACAAAAATAAAAGAAAAATACCAACTTACAATTTTGGATGATTATAAAAATCTTCCTAATGGTTCAAGGCTTTGTTTTAATAATTACTCCATTAAGCATAATTCAGCAATTGAAGAGAGTTGGAATATTTTAAATACTGATCAAAATAAAAATATATTATCTGTGCAAAATAAAAAAAATAAAATATTGTGTTTAATGTGGCATCCTGAAAGAGAAATGTCAGATTATGATTTTATAAAATCTTTTATAAATTGAAAGTAATAATTGTTACAGCTGGAATGGGTTCCCGATTAGGACAGGAAATACCAAAGTCATTAATTGACATTGATAATAGAAAATTAATAGACATCCAAATAGGCGAGCTTATTAAAGCGGGAGTAAAAATTGAAGATATTAGTATTGTTGCTGGATACAAGAATGAACTTTTTTCAGAATATAAATTTCAAAAATTTGTTAATCAATATTTTGAAACTACAAACCAGGTATATAGTATTTCATGTGCATCAAGTCTATCTAGTGAAAAGGAAGTTGTTGTTGTCTATGGAGATGTACTATTTGAACATTCTCTGATTAGTGATTTATACCAACAAATTGATAACTTTATTGTTCCATCTTATATAAGATTTAAAAGCTTGTGGGAAGACAGAGGTGATCATGAATATAAAGATCTTGAATCATTCTCAACTAACAAATTTGGAAAAATTTTAGACATTGGAAATAATATTACGGATATCAGTAATGTCCAAGGACAGTTTATGGGTATTTTATACTTCAATAACTTTTGGTTTAAAACATTTCTTGAATTATATGATGATTATATGTCACTAGACAAAACAAAATCTTTGCAAATTCAAACAACTCAATTTTTAAATTACTTAATAAAAAATGATATATACATTCAAAGTTTTCAATATGATGGTTATTTTATGGAATTAGATAATAAAAAAGATTTAGATTTAATAAGAAAAACACTACCTTTTTAATTAATTTTTTATTTCATATATTTTTATATCCTGCAAAGTAGTGGGGCCTACTAGATCACTCAATAAAAATGTAACCTGTGTTTTGTTTTCATAGTTATAGGTATCAACATATTTAAATTGACCATCAATCTCAACTATTACTTGTTTGACATTTGTATCCAATGAAAAATTTAAATAAAAATATTGATTAGATGAGCTAAGATTTTTATCGTTTAAATTTAGATTTAGTAGGTTTAAATTACTTAAGTCAATTTCTAGTTCATCACTCCAACCGTAGCTATTTTCTATATGGGCAAATATTTGAGTTGTAAATTTAGTATTTTTCCTAACTTTGTCGATAAAAATATCTTTATCCAGTGTTAAGTAGCCATCATTTATTTGATATTTGTCTGATTCACTTAAAAGAGCATCCCATCCTAGTATTTTAATTTTAGGTTGTTTACTGTAATTTGTTAGTAATTTTAGCTGCTCTTCTTTTGAGTCGTTATGTAAAATCATTTTTAAGAAATCAGATATCAAATCGTTACCAACAACATCAAGTACTTTTTGAGTATTATTTTGTAATGGTGTTTTTATAATCAAGGGAGTATTCAATATATCAACATAATTATTATCGTCTAATGATCTATAGGACCCTCCCTTACTGACATTAACACCATGATCTGAAGCTATGATTATTGTTGCTGAATCAAACAAGTCTTGATTTTTTAAATTATTTATAATTTCTCCAATAAGTAAGTCAAGGTATAGTATTTGATTTATTTGTCTGCTAGATTCGTCAAGTAAAAAGCTATTATTTTCAAATGATTTTAGCCACTCATACCTAGTGGTGTACATATTATCTTCAAAAACTATATAATTTTCTTCTAGGAAAAAAGATCTTCTATTATCAGGTTGCATTGAGTAGGTTTCACCACTTGAAAAATACTTCCAAGGAGTATGAGGAAGAAATATATGAGCAAATATAAAATCATACTTTGATATGTTCGTAGTTAGGCTATTCAGTGTTTTAAAATCTACTTCCCAATAATCTTCATAAACTTTTTCATCTTCTGCCCAAAAATCACCAAATCTGTCATCAATATTTGGAGTAAAGTTAGAAAGAAAATTATAATCAAGGACATTTAATAATATTGCAAATAAATCTTGTAGGTACTCTAAGTTTGAAAGTTTCTTTGAATAATTACAACCTTTATAAGGACAAATGCTTGAGATAGGTTCAATAAATTTAATATCATATTTTTTAATTATGTTTTCATTAAGTTCAAAATCACTAAATGTTAAATCCAAGGATTCATAAGAGGATGATGCAAGAGATTGATTAAATGGAAAAATATAGCTTTGTTTTGCTAAGCTACTTAAATTTTTATATTCACTTCTTATATCAAGTTCTTCACTAAATATTGTATAGCTAGGAAATTCATCAAACCACAATATCAATATTGGACCTTCAGCATTACTTGTTGTCTGATTGAAATTTGGAATATTTGGCAAACTGTTTTGATTTCCAATATTTTCGTTAAATTGACTATATGCTGTAGCACTATTAAAAAATGTCAGTAAAATTAAAAAAGTAAAAATTATTTTTTTTGTATTCTCGATATCACCAATCTTCATAAATAAGTAGCTCATTATTAATGAAAAAAAGAAAATAAAATAGTAGCTGTTTAGCAACATGTTACTTATTGGATAAGCCAAGAATAGAAAAAGAGTTAAGAATTTAATTATATTTTTATTATTTAATTTACTAATAAGATAAAAGACTATGAAAAACAAAGTCATTAAAAAAACTTGTAATGAAACTTGTGAAAAATAATTTATTTTACTGTAGTTAAAAAATTCTACCTCACTAAAAACCAATAGAAGAAATTTCACATAAACAAAATTAAAAAACAAAAGACTCCAAATAATAAAAACTTTGTTTACCTTTTTGACATAAATTATAATTTTTGAATTAACAATTTTTAATTGGTTTAGATAAAAAATAAATATAAATAAAACTAAATCTATAAATAGAAATGATATTTTTAGAATGTTTAATAATGATTCACTTAAAACACCTACATATAAAGTACCATCATCGTAATCATTTAATACTTGTCCAACACACTGTAAGTTATTAGTAAATCTGTAACTTATTGAGTCATTATTAGAAAATAAATTTATAGAATTTTCACAGACTTGGTAAAACCACAGAAATTCAAATCGTGAAAAAAAATAATTTAAGTTTGAAAAAAGAAAGTCAAATGAATAAAAATATAAAAAAATAAAAAACAAAACATTTAAAATCAAAAAAATAAATCTTTTTTGATTAATTTTTAGATTCATTTTTTTAATTTTAATATATATAATATTTTTTTACTATGGAAGTATTATTTCAAGGATTGATCCTGCAGTAGTGCCAACAAGTAATGTTCCGTTACCAGAATCATTAATTGTAGTTATTGAAAAAGGTACTATATTTTTTTCAAGAACTACTATATCGCTGTCTTTTTCTACGTTAATAGCCCAAATAGTTCCTGTGCAAAAATCACCAATGAAAAAGTACCCGTCCCATTTTTCTGAACTAAACAATTCTGTTCCACCAATAATGGCACAGTAGTCATTAGCGTGTGGGTATGTATATTGTGGAAAAACAGCATTTTCAAGCTGATTTTGTTTGGTTTGTTCATCAACAGGGGTGTTTTTATAATTAGCATCAAAATAACTCTCTAGCCATGGCCATCCTAGGAAGACTGGTTCTTCAGCATTGAGATAATTACTAAGTATATTTACTTCTTCCCAATGAATGCTTCCAACGTCTGGGATAACTAATTTGTCATTATGCTCAAAACAAGACCATGGGTTTCTTAATCCATAAACGATATAATTTATCCTTGGATCATCATGAGATGTTATCGGTGTCTCAAATAAGTCATTTTTATTGAAATACATAACTTTCCCCCACGGTGAATCAAATTTAGCTGAGTTACCTGGACTATTCAAATCTCCCAAACAAAGAAAAAGATTATCTTCCTCCTGTAAAATTTTTCCGCCAAAATGTACATTATTATCATTTTGTAATTCAAAAACTATTAAAACAATTTCGTCACCAACTTCATTTTCTGGTAACAATTCAAATGCAGACAAATAATAATTACCATCTGTTCCTGAATAGGTTATAAGTAAATAGTTTGATGAATCAAATTTAACAAAATCAAAAGTGTGGAGTCCTGACTCTTTTTCTCTTACAGTCTTTATAGAAATGTCTAGCAGTTTTATAACATTGTTCTTTTCATCTACGCCATAAATTATGCCTTGAGCTTCTGAAAATAAAAATTTGTAATTTAATGGGTTTTCACTTTTGATATAGGTAATTAATTCTTGGTTTTCAATTAATTGATTTACATTTGAAGTACCAAACACAGGTGAGGTTAGAAGGTTTAAATCTGTTAAATTTTTATCGTTTAATTTTTGCAAGTATAGTTCATACTCTGTTTCTTTTATCGCATCCGTTGTTTCATTTTTTTTAATTCCTACTACCAAATCAACTAATTTACCGTTTTCTAATTCTGATCCTTGCGGAAGATTAGTGCCTAAGACCATGTCTAAACACTCTTCACGATCAGTAATCTCACGAACGATTCTTATCTCAAAATCTAATTCATTGGAAGATTTTAATTCTTGCAATTCTTTCAACGCATCATCCAGTGAAACTTGACAGTTATTAAAATTTGATGGAAGCATTACAGCACTTGATGATGTACAAGAAAATAGTATAAATAAAAAGGAAACGAGTACTGGTTTTGTAAAATTTTTCACTATTCAATGTTAACTTATCCGTTAAATATGAATAATTTAAATAAACTTGTTTTTTTACTTAATGTTTAATCTTATAAATTAAATTTGAGAGCAAATAAATTGATAACAAATTAGGCAACAACCACCACCTACTACCATACTCTGCGGTTAAAATGCTCAAAAATATGTTACTTAAAAACAAAAAGAGAATTAAGTTATCAAAACTATTCTTTTTTCTAAGTAAGAAAATATAAGTAAACGGTAAATATACCCACACACCAAGAGGTGAACCAATTTTAAATAGTTCAGATAGAAAAATATTTACTGTATAACCAGCGACATTATTTTTTGGTATTAAATCAGGAACTGTTCCATCTTCTGTAAATAAAGGGTTGTAAATTACACAGTATTCAAACACACAATCTCTTGAACCAGCTCCGTAGAGTCTTTGTAAATTTTGTGTAATGAAGAGTTGATTTTCATCATTACTTAAATTAAAAATAAAATTTTTTAAATTCATATTTTTTTCCACAGCATCATTAGCAATGTTTGTTGAGACTGTTTCTGAAATTATAAATTTGCCGTTTAAGGAATAGTTGTATGTTGCAATTAAATTAAGCACTAATATTGCTACTAATAGTGATTTAATAATTTGTTTCTTTTCTTTTTTAATTAATAAATAGATAAAATATCCAATTAAATTCACTACTCCTATTGGTCGAATTAAAAAACTTATAATAAAAATTAATAATGTAATATTGTTTTTTTTATTTTTTAAAAAAAACAACCCAACTGCTGTAAAAAAAATATAGGGTATTTCACTAATAATGAACGATGATAACTCATAATTATTAGGCAGTAAGAAAAAATAAAATGCTCCAAAGTGATAGTAATTACCAAAATTTTTATAGGCTAGCTGAAGCAACAAATAGATTGAAAATGAGAACAATAGTACGTAGATGTATTTCGCGTACTGATAAAAAAATATTGAAAGAAATCCAGAAATCATTGGCTGACCTAATGGCCACTGAAGAAATGATTCACTATTACAATCCAAGGCAAGCATCCCACAATTCCAAAAAGATTCACCGAGTAATCTGTAAGAATTAGAATCGGGAATTGTATTCCAGAAATATTTATCAGAAATTTTATTTATATTTAGGAATTGAAAAATTGCAAAGTTGATTACATAAAATAAAGGACTATTAGAAATCATTACAAATTTTTTGTATATTAAGTATGAAAATAACAAATTTACAAAAATTAAAATAATCGCAATTTTATTAATTTCAAAGAAGGTAAATTTATCCATTTGAATGAAAGAATAATTAACTAAAATTATGTTCAAAATAAAGCTTTGATAGAGAGGAAATCTTGAAAAGTTATTATTGTTTGTTAATTTTTGAATCATCTTTTTATTATTATAATTAAAAAAAACACCCCAAAACTATCTTCCCAATTGAATCAGCACAGACTTTACTGCCTGAAACACCTTTTTTAATCAGCCGATATTGAAATAGAAATTATGACTTAAATTGTGCTATTGAGTAAGGAAAAAATTAATATATATAAATTAAGCTATTACTCAAGATTCACTAAATTAAATTTAAATGTTGGAAAACAATCTTTAAAAAACAAATATTTCAGAATTTTATTTTTTTGCAGATAAAAAATAACCCGTAGTTATTTTTTCTGATTTAATAATTTTTTGTAAAATATATGTAATTGGAGATAATACAAAATAAAGTAAGACAAAGAAGTTCCCCACCAGTCTGCTTGCAATATTTTTCTCCATTCTTAGCCTAACAAAAAGTACTAAAATTGTTTCAAACCATCCATTCCTTGGTTTTACTTCAACTTCCTTGTATTTACTAAAGAGATTTTTTAATCCATATTTTGTAAATCTAAAAAAATCATATGGTTCATCATGAATATGAAAAATGAAGGGAGTGGAGAGCAATAAATAACCATTCGTATCAAGAATTTTATATACATTACTTACTGCACTTATCGGATCTTCAGTATGTTCTAATACTTCAAACATACATATTAAATTAGGAGTAAATGATAAGTTTTTCATTTGATCTATATTGCAAACATCAATTACTTGATCAGGATTTCTTTTCTCATCAATATCTATACTTTTTACAAAATTAAATCTCGATTTTAAAAAAGTTTCAATCTCTCCTCCAGCGCCAATATTTAAAACTTTTATATTATTTAGGTTTTTCTCTTCTTTCTCAATATTGTTTATAGAATTTTCAATATATTTATATAAATTTTTTCTAGATATTTTTTTTGATAGCTTGTTAAGTATTTTTTTTAATCTTTTAATCATTGTTTTACATTTGTATCTTAATAATCCTAAAAATAGAAGTTCTTGCTAAAAAAATTTTCATCATATATTTTGTAACTTATGTTTAAAAATAAAATATAAAGAATTTTTTATTCTGTTATTCATATAGGTCTTGATATATTTATTATGTAAGATTACTAAAAGAATATACATATTTTGCTCTTCACAAAGTCAAGTATATTAAAATACTTAAACAATAATAAAATATAAAATCAATAGAGCTAAAAAATTTTTATAATGAAAAAAAAGAATCTTGATTTTGAATAATGTCTAAATTCTTGAATTTTTTTGTAAATAAGGAGTCAGTATTTTAGTAATTATACCTAGTGCCGGAACTGGAAGTAGGCTAGGAGGACTTACAGACGAATTTAATAAAGCTATGTTGCCTTTAGGAAAAAAGGCTGTTATCTCTCATATCATTGATTCATATCCAGATAACTATGAATTTTTAGTTGGGCTTGGTCATAAAGGTGATTATTTGAAACAATACCTTGAAATCACACATAAAAACAAAAATATAAAATTTATCGATATAAATCCTTATGAAGGGCCAGATTCTGGACTTGGTTTTACACTTTCAAAAATGTGTGAAAATATAGACCAACCATTTTATTTTCATACAAATGATGCAATTTTTTTAGACTCCAATCCTGAATTTGACAGCGACACAATGGTTTTATCAAATGAAAATTTTGACCCATTAAATTATAGATCTGTAACTATTGACGAGAGTACGAATTCAGTTTTAAAGGTTAATGACAAAAATATTAAACTTATTGACAATACTTTTAACTATACAGGAGTTGCTTTCATCAAAAACTATAGTGATTTTAAAGATTTTCTAGGAAATATGTCAACACAAATTGGCGAGACTGATTATTTCATGAATTTAGATCCAACATCTATTAATTACTATATTAGTGACACCTGGAAGGATATCGGATCCTTAGACGGTCTGAGGTATCTAAATAAAGAGTTAATATCAATAAATAATTTACCAAAAAGTAATGAGGCTATATATTTTTATGATGATAGGGTAATTAAGTTTTCAGGAGATAAAAAATTTATTGAAGGTAGAAAAATAAGGAATAAAAAGTTGAGAGGTTTGTCACCAAAAATAATTGAGTCCTCAGAGAATTTTTATAGTTATAAA